>Ga0209727_1000014_pt1 | contig 283367 bp, 270 predicted proteins | sample RifGroC1_FD_183995 | JGI IMG/M metagenome (GOLD analysis project Ga0209727, IMG submission 183995) | Groundwater microbial communities from Rifle, Colorado, USA - Groundwater C1 (SPAdes) (version 2) | ecosystem: Environmental > Aquatic > Deep subsurface > Groundwater | place: Rifle, Colorado... | reverse complement strand
CAACGTAAGACCTCCCGTGCCGACGGTAATGGCAGGGCCTCCGCCTGCATTATTGAAATAGCCGGCAGGCTGGGTTGCGCTGTTGTTTTCTGCCTTAATACCGCCACCGCTGGTGGTGAGGCGATAGCTTGCATCAGGCGTTGCGGTGCCGATGCCGACATTGCCACCGGATACATTTATCGCGTTAATACTGAGTGGCGGATTACTGGACGGGTTTGTCCAGGCAAATCCTTGTTGCGCAAATACAACGAGTCCGAAAGCAAAAATACTGCCGGTAATGAGCAATAAAAATTTATAGGGAGAAATCTTCATTACTAATAAGTATATCATAAAAACAAATACACACTATGCCATACGCTAAAAAAATCGACCGAAGCCGATTTTTATCAAATACTTATTGCACAGGGGCAGGAGGAGCAATCGCCGGCAATGTCTGCACGGTAATAGTAGCAGCAACGAATTCCTTCGCCTCCTTGACGTTTTGCGTCGCACCCACCAAAATCTGGTCGCCCTTCTGTATTCCAGAGACTAGTATCTTTTCCTGCAAAAACATCTGCGGAGGAATTATGGCGCCTGCAGCAGGGCCACCGATGGACTGCTGTATTTTTTTATTATATTCCTGAACCTCTTTTTGATACGCAATTGGATCCTTTTGCACCGCACGATAAATTATGGTGTTTGCATCAATTTTCACAATACGCATATCCAGTTCTGGATCAGCAAGTGGCTCAAGTGGTCGAATTTTCAAAACAACCTCGTTCGAGCGCACTTCTATTACCTCACCGCCCATGTGTAAGACTTCAATAGCTGCGGGCACTGCGTATCCAGAATCGGCGAGGCGCTTCTTGGCGGCATCCCACCCCGCCTGATAGGTATTTTCGCCGGTCAACAATGGCCCTGTTGGATCAAATGCAACAGACCCGATCCAAATACCAATAGCTAGCGTAATCACGATGACTCCTCCAATAATAATTATTTTCTTTATTTGTTCATTCATTGATGTGTTGGGTTGTGTATTATTTACTTCTCTGCTCGCATATATATGCGGTAAGTATATCAAAAATAGCTGCGGAAGAATATGTAATTATATTCTTCATAATTCTTTTTTTGCCAACGCTTCAGAGATGTTTAGTACGGCTTTAATCGCCTCTCCGATAGCCGTATTAATCTGGTTGTATGAAGCGTCGGTAATATCCCCCGCAGCCCAAATGCCCTTGAGTGATGATTGGAATGTCGTCTTATCGACGATAATGTTTCCGTTCGGTGTAATATCGACAAGATCACTAACAATACCCGAGTTGGGCTGCATACCAATAGCAACAAACACGCCCTCAACAGCAAGGTTCTTTTCTTCGTTAGTCGTGCGATCGACATATGTCAATCCGCGCACAAATGTATCCCCAACGATTTCCTTCGTTTGCGCCTGCGTAACAATCGTTATTTTCGGGTCGCTGCGCAATAACTCTTGAGTAGTCATGTCTCCCTTTAACATTGGAGCAAATTCCAGGATGGTAATGTGCGAAGCGAAGGGCAATAAGTCACGTGCCGCCTCAAGTCCGCTATTCCCTCCACCAATGACCACAACGGCCTTATCCTGCATCAACGGTGCATCGCACGTCGCGCAGTAAAAAACACCCTTGCCGGAAAACGCACGTTCCCCGGGTATATTCAAATGTCTATAGATACTCCCTAATGTCACCAATATTGTTTTGGTATCATAGACCCGCCCTTTTGAATCAACAACTGAAAATCCTCCGTCAATCTTTGTTACACGCTCAACGGTTATGCCATCCGTGATTACGATGTGTTTCTGGGCACGAAGTTGGGTTTCAAGCACCTGAGCGAGTTCCAATCCGGAAATAGCGATGTGACCGATAAAGTTTTCGATCTTTGCCGAAGTAATCGCCTGCCCGCCGAAATCCTTGGTCAGTAGCAATGCATTCAATTTTTTCCGGGATGCGTACACACCCGCTGCAACACCCGCAGGCCCACCCCCAATAATAATGAGATCATACATGATATGCATAGTATAAATCTTTTCCTAAAAAAAATCCCTTTCGGGATTTTTTATTTTGCCAAGGCCTTATCTATTTCCTCACGATCGAATCCGATAATGATGGTTCCGTTCACATCAATGACAGGCACACCAAGCTGATGCGTCTTCTCGACCATCTCTTTTGCGGCATCATGATCGGTCTGTACGTTCTTTTCGACGAATTCGACACCCTGCTTTTCAAAATATTCCTTTGCCATTATGCAATAAGGACATGTGTTTGTAGAATAGATGATTACCATAATTGTATTAAAAATATATACGCTCTGTTTATTTTTTAATTCCGCCCTCCAGACCTTTACCAAACAGGCCCCATAGTGTCAGAACAACGATACAGGCACCGGCGATAACATTACTCCATAATGCGAATGCGTAGCCCGAAAACCCAAGCACCCAAGGGGAGACAAATACCCAAACCCCGAGGATAAGCTTCGCCCAACTTAAATAGTTCATTTCTATAGTATACCCCGTTACAAAATTTAACGCTATATCGCGCATAGGTATAGTAAAAACATGCGCCATACTAGCAAGCAGGGCATACATTTTGTAACGAGGTACGCCGCAAAGAAAAACCACCGATCTGTGGTTTTTCAAATGACTTATTTGAGATAGCTCTCGACCAATACGGTCAAAGCCTGCTTGTCATACAACACGCGCGGATCAACCTTCTTACCGTTGATGTATACGGTAGGAGTCGAAATGCCGTCAGTCATAACTTCCTGCGCCTCCCGCATATGGGCTGCGGTCACTTCGATCTTCTTCCCGGAATTGAAGCACTCGGTAAATGCGTTCTGATCGAGTCCAATTTCCTTGCCAATTTTCGTGAAGAGATTAAGGTTCAAGTTTCCATTGTTCTCGCTCGATTCAATCTTCCGCGCGATCATCTGCTCAACTTCTTTGTATTCCGCAGTAAAGATCCCATCGTGCATTTCCCAAAATTTCCCCTGCTCTTGAGCGCAAGCTACCGCGGTAGCGGAATTTTCCGATTCCTGCCCAAGAAATGCGAGTGGCTTATAAACCAATTTTGCCTTGCCGGTATCGACAAACGCGCTCTTAATGAAGGGTGCTACATCATTGAAGAACTTACCACAGTACGGGCACTGAAAATCGCCAAATTCGATGATAGTCACTTTCGCATCGGAATTGCCTCGTACAACATCTGCAGCAGTGATCTCCGGGGCCTTTCCGATGGCGCCCTGCTCAACAGTAGGAGCTGGATTATTTGCTGCACCACTTGAATAGACGAAAGCGGCGGCAATCACCACAGCGGCAAATACAATGCTCGCAGGGAGCATCCACTCCTTTTTCTCCTCTTTCTTAATAAACTGGGCAATTTCTTCCGCCTGGTTCATTTGGTTTTTCTCGTTAGTATGTTCCATAGTACACCTAGTTTACTACACCTAGTCCATCAAGTGCAACGTGAGTCTCTTGTCAAAACAACGGGTATGCATTTAACAAAATAGAATAAAAAATGAGGGGAACGAAATAAATCACCCCTCTCAGATATTTTACACATACGCGCGCGTTCCACCGCTACCACAGCGAAGAAAGGATGATTTACTCCACGCTATATACCGATCACATGATCATTGCTCATTTACAAAGACCGTTTTGATCGTCTTAAGGATAATCAAAATATCCAGTACGAACGACATATTCTTTAAATAGTAGATATCAAATTCAAGCTTGCGATACGCGTCCTCCACACTCGATCCATATCGATATCCTATCTGAGCCCACCCGGTAATCCCTGGCTGTACCAAGTGGCGAACCTCATAATACGGCACTTTCTTTTTGAGGTCGGCAACGAACTCAGGTCGCTCGGGTCGCGGACCAACGAACGACACCTCGCCCCGCAATACGTTAAAAAGTTGCGGAAATTCATCGATATGAGTCGCACGCAAAAACTTCCCCACTTTGGTCACTCGGTTATCCCCAGGCGCAGACCATTGCGCCCCATGTTTTTCCGCATCCACACGCATGCTTCGAAATTTATAAATTTCAAACAACTGCTCATTCTTCCCTACGCGCTCCTGTCGATAAATGACCGGCCCACGCGAAGTAAACTTCACCGCGACTGCCGCAAGAAGTATGATTGGGGAAAGAATAACCAGCATAACGATCGCCAAAACCTTTTCAAACACCGCGCGGATAAACGCATACAGTGGCCCCATCGGACGAATGTGTTCGATGAACCAATTTTCCTCGATCTCCTTCAATGGGATCTGCTTGAATGCCAATTCGTAGAAATCGACAAAGTCGAAGATGCGCACACCCATCGGCAACAATTGATACACGATTTTCACAGTCGATGATTTCTTGATGATGCTCGATTGGATGACGAGTGTGTTGATCCGTTCCCGCTCGATCATTTCCTTGAGATGGTCAAATCCGTCGTCTTCCTTTTGGATCCATTTGTTAACCGAATATCCCACTTGCGGATTCTGTCGGATAAATTCAATAGTCGTTGCCATCTCGGGAGAATCACCAATAAATAGAATGGTATTACGCATCCCCCGCTTCACAAAGATTTGTCCAAGTCCCAAGCGGAACACATAATCAAGGACGGCAAACAGCGCGACAAAGATGAGGAGGTTTGTTTTTGGCGAAATTCCAAACACCGGAAGAAAGAAATAAAAGAGTGCGATAGAAACGGCAACATTAGTCGCAAGTGCCTGGGCGAACAAGGTGAATGTAGCTATATTTGGCTTGAAGTTCTTCTCCCGATACAGCTCGAAGAGGTAGAAAACAAGCAGCCATGGTAAAAGAATGAACGAAAAGACTTGTAGGTGCTGATACACGAGGCTATATAGTGCGCTGATATATTCACCACGGTAGCGGATTAATAACGTCAAAAACAGGGATGTATAAAACAATACGACATCCCCCAACACTATGGCGGTAATTTTTGTCCGAGAAATGTTCATATCAGAACCAGTCTTTCTTCGAGAAGATGGCGAACGCAATGGCAGATACGACAACGATCAACCCCATGACGCCCAAAAATGCCATCGGATTACTCTGCATCGGAAGAGGCACATTCATACCAAACACGCTTGCAATCATCGTCGGCAAGGTGAGCAAAATCGTCACACCCGCCAAGAATTTCATGGTCTTATTTAAGTCGTTCGTCAAAATGGTCGAATACGCCTCGCGAATGTTCGAAATAGCCTTGATGCTCGTATTGCAGATGTCGACAGCCTCTTCGTTACTCAGCATAAGGTCCTCCACAACATCGCTATCCTCCTTGATGAACGCAAGATACTGCTTCCCCAAAAGGGTCTTGTAGATCTTCCCTGCCGGGACCAATGAAGTAACGAAATCGTTCATGACACGCTCTCGGTCAACGAACGCAATAATATCCTGGTTCGTGATCTTCGCAACGTTCGATTGCTTCACGCGAATGTCCTTATTAATGGCATGCAGGTAGCTTTGGTACAGCAAATTGATCTTGATAAAGAACAGTAACAAAAACTTTTCCTTCTGTGTGGTCGCGAATTCAATCTTCCCGGATAGGAAGTCATCGAAGATGGCCCTGCGTTCGCGCGCGACCGTGACAATAAAGTCTTCCGCGACGACAAAAAGAATCGGTGCGGTCTGGATAACCCCACGCTCTTCGTACGGGAACCGCAAAAAGATATACATCATACTGCCCTCGACCTCAAAACGAGGAACCTCAAACGGGTCGAGTGCATCCGAAATATGCCCATGCTCAAGCTTAAGGTCGTCGGTCAGGAATTCCATTTCATGTTCGGATGGGTCGGTCACAAAGACCCAGCTCCCCTTCTGAACCACGCTACCCTTTTGAATATGAGCATCCTTTAATGATTTTCGGTAGATTTCGATCATAGTAGTTCTATTTCCCCCCTCCTCCGTCTTGCTGTTGCGTATCTTTTTAGGAGACTGCGAAGATCGGCGGAGCAAGCACGAACCGAATATTCAACAGAATATTCGTGTGCTCCTAAAAAGACACGACAAAAGCAAATACTTCCCTTTAATTATGCCCTTAATTGCGGTAACATTCAATCAATGTTAAAACGGGTAAGATCACTTCTTCTGGAGAACAAAACAACCAGGCAAACAATAGCCAAAAACACCTTCTGGCTCTTTTTTGGTAACATCAGTTCGCGCCTCATCAAGGCGGGCATCATCATCTACGCGGCCCGCATTCTGGGCGCCGAAGACTGGGGCGTCTTTTCATATGCTCTTTCCCTCGCGGCCTTCTTCACCGTCTTCACCGATTTTGGGATGAGCACGGTCATCACACGCGAATCAGCAAAAGATCTTTCTGTGCAAGAAAAATACTTTGCAACTTCACTAGTACTCAAGATAGCCATGACGATCGTATCGATCGCCGTGTTTCTCGCCCTCGCCCCGCTTATCGTAAAGCAAAAAGCGGTCATGGCACTGCTCCCCATCATCATCCTGCTCGTAAGCCTCGATGGCATGCGCGACTTTGCCGCCTCGCTATCCCGCGCATGGGAGAAGATGGAGATCGAAGCCGCGATCCAAATCCTTACCAATATCGCCATAGTCATCGGCGGATTTGTTGCGCTGTACTATTATCAGACCTCGTACGCACTCTCCGTAGGCTACACGATCGGGGTTGGTATTGGTATGCTCGCAGCATTTTATCCATTCCACCACTATTTCAAGAATCTCAAGCAAACCTTCGATCCGAAGCTCATCAAGCCGATCCTGCACGCAAGTTGGCCGATCGGCATGCTCGGTCTCATGACGGCGACCATGCTCAACACCGACACAATTATGATCGGATGGTTCCGTGACATTTCAGAAGTTGGTTACTATTCGGCCGGTCAGCGCATTGCGCAGATCATATTCATGGTACCCGCATTACTGACAACGGCCCTCTTCCCCTCATTTGCAAAGTTCGCATTCGACAAAGAGCGCTTTGGCAAAGCAATCGAAAAGTCGCTCCTCATCCTCCTTATGGTCGGCATCCCCATGGCGATTGGCGGAGCCTTCCTTGCTAAGGACATCATGTACATTGTATACGGCGATCAATATCTCGCCGGTTCGCTCGCTTTTGCAATCATGTCGCTCACCTTCATCTCGGGGTTCATAGCCCCAGTCTTAGGCAATGCGATATTCGCGCTTAACAAAGAAAAGCAATTATTCACCTATATCGCCTTGGGGATCGGCGGGAACTTCCTATTTAATCTGATTTTTATTCCCGTCTTTGGTATAGCAGGCGCAGCACTTTCGACACTCCTTAACCAAACCATCATCACGATATATTTATCGCATAAGCTCAAAAAAGAAGTGACGATCTCCATTCGCAAAAAGCTTGCAAATATTCTTACGGCGTCATTCATCTTATTTGTCGCGGTATTTGGTCTATCACTCCTGGAGTTCAATGCGATTGTGATTATCATCGCCGCCGCAGCAGCATATGGATACGTCCTCCATCTCCTGCAAGAACCAATTTTTGTAGAAGTTGCCAATCCAATATTCCGCCGCATAAAAAGCACATAACGGCGCATTGTCATGCTAAACCTATATTGTTATTCTGACGAATATGGAAATCCAATATTTTTCTTAATTCTCTTATCGCATATCTCTATTCTATGAACATCCTCATTGTGATAACCAAAGGAGAAGTAGGCGGAGCGCAGATATTTGTTTCCACGCTCGCAAAAAACCTGCATCGGCAAGGACACAAAGTCACTGTCGCCTATGGAGAAGGAGACTACCTGCGCGATACGCTAGCGCCGGAAGGTATTGCGCTAGTGCGCTTCCACTGGCTTAGGCGCACGACCAACCTACTGTCCAACATCCGCTTTGGCCGGGAATTGCGTGCATACCTCGCAACACGTCATTTTGACGTGATCCATTTCAACAGTTCAAATGCGCTCTTCGGCGTACTAGCCGCGCGCTTGATGCGCTCACATGCAAAAATCATATTCACGCTCCATGGCCTTTCGGTCGTCGATCCAAACTACGCCGCATCGAACATCGCAAAACGCGCATATCGAGCATTATTTAAACTATTACTAATGCTTGTCGATGAGCCCGTATTTGTAAGTAAATTAAATTTCGAATACGCAAAGAAGATCGGGCTGATCAAACGCGGTACAGTAATCCCCAATGGCATCAACACGGAATCACTGGAATTTCTACCCCGTGAAGAAGCACGCATCACCTTGAGCGAAAAAATGGGGATAACCACCGCAGACTACTACATCATTGGATCCATTGGCCGCCTTGCCTATCCAAAGAATTATGAGTTTCTTATTAGAACATTTCCAAAAATCGTGAAGGAGATCCCAAACGCAATAGCCATTATTATTGGTGAAGGGCCAAAACGCGAACTATATGAACAAATGATCGAACAAAAAGAACTGACTAATAGGGTATTTCTCATTGGCGAACTCCCGGATGCCTATCGGTATATCAAAGCATTTGATCTCTTCACACTCCCCTCAGAATACGAAGGGATGTCCATGACGCTCATCGAAGCAATGTTTGCAGAAGTGCCCATCCTCGCATCACGCGTTGGAGGTACACCAGAATTGCTCAATGACCCTACTCAGACCTACGCGCTCAATGACGTGGATAACTTTATCAAAAAATTGAACGAGATCCGCTCTAAGGAAGGTTTTACCTATACTACGGAACAAAGGAACCATCACTCCCAATTCAAAGGCGAAGCGATGGCAGAAAAATATATCAAGGTTTACGGGGAAACCCATTTTTCTTGATCAGGGCATACGGAGAAGATAATCCGAGTACGCCATACCAAACCAGTCGCGCAACTCCGCGCACCAATGCCCGCATCACATACGGGTATTGTTTTTTATAATTCCAGATCAACCCCAATGTGATCAGATTCATCTTCCACTTCTTTTTGGCACTCACTGAGCCCGCACGCTGAGTCCAATTGATGCAAAATGTATCGAGATTGGCGAACTTTCCAACAGCACCCATGCGTAGCCATAAATCATAGTCTTCAGCCAATCGCATATCCTTATATCCACCCAACTGCTGAAATACATCCTTGCGATAGAGTGCTCCCGAATGAGCGAAGCAATTGCGCCCCAAAATACTGGCACGAATTTGCTCATCATTCTTCGGATACCGTTGTTCAAATAAAATATTCTCCAATTCATCAACAACTCGCACGCAACCAGATCCAACAAGTACATATTCGGGGTGCGCTTCCAAAAAACCAACCTGCTCGCGTAACTTATTTGTATCTGGCCATTCGTCATCATCATCAATGACCGCAACGTAACCACCCTTCGCCTGGGCAACTGCAAAATTACGCGCCCTCCCCGGCCCCTCATTCTTCGCTCGATAAAAATACCTCACCCGCGCATCCCTACTCGCAATCGCATGTACGATATTTGCAGTGCCGTCGGTCGATGCATCATCGACCACAACAACCTCAAAATCTACACCCTCCTGTCGCAAAACACTGCGGATTACACGCTCGATGAATCGCTCTCCGTTTTTAGTTGCAATGATAACGCTGATCATAATCGTATCCATTCGCTTGGCACCGCATCGCTCGTATCGACGCGCGAATCGCTCACCCATTGCCTCGGAGCAATGACGATCTTATGGGGATTAGCATTAAGCCAAGCGCCCCACCAACTGAAGCTACTATTGGCAATGATGGCGTGCTTGCACTTGCTCATCAATATAAGCTCTTCATAATCTCTAATACCGCCATCGGAAACATATGTCGCGTTAGGGATTTCAATATGCTCTTTTACCCACTCGATATCATCAGAGAACACAAAAAATTTTGGCAGGTCAATGCGCTTCAAGATCGTGTCGATTGCAGCTCGGTAATATGCAGGCGAACAAATGCCATGGAATGCGCTCGCATTTTTATTATTCACATAATCACCTCGGCGAACATGTAAAGAAACCGCATTGGATTGCTCGATATCTTCCAAGACAGCATGCGCATCTCGACCCATAACATCCTTTAATTGAAATTCGTTACGAACAATAAATTCAATATCCTTGAAATAGCGCTCGCTCTGAAAGAATCCTTCCATATACACGTCTCCCGTCTGCTCCAATATCTTTGGGTTAAATACATAACTCGTGATCGGCCGAAATTTATTAATGATCTTTTTGATCAACCTGCCAATAAGCGAATCACACATACGCCCCACCTCCTCCGCAGTGGCCGCTTGCGCAGAAATGGCAAAGTTGCTCAATGCGTACTGTCGCACAGTATCACTCGCAGGAATGCCACCAGGATCATACCAGCTCAAATCAAGACGCAATATATCATTGTTCCTTTCTGCCAAATGCTTCGCGCACGCATATTGGAACATCTGGTTCCCTAGCCCACCTTTAAGTTTGATGATAATCATATATCTGTCATCCCGGCGAAAGCCGGGATCCACTTCCCTATTCGCGCAGAACGCGCATATATAATATTCTGAATCATTTCTTCACAAACCAAAAGCATCCACATCCGTACACCTCCCCATTTGCCTGATCCGCAGTCGCATTCACGATCATGGGGCCACTTTTTTCAGGAATAAGCGAAAACTCCCTTAGCTCAAGTTCACTAAAATATTCCTTGATCATACCATATGAATAAATACGATGCGCATTAAATTGGATCTTTGGTTTACCGATTGGCACGACAAACAATAACGATCCACCAGACGCAAGTACGCGCTGCAATTCTTTGATCGCCTTCAAGTCACCGTCCGGGTCAATAGGGTCACCATACCTTCCAAGACCTACATGCTCAACGGTATGCATACATGAAAGCGACTTAATGCTATTGTCCGCAAAAGGCAGCTTCATAAGATCCCCCTTCTCACTCGCCAGGCCGCTCAATTGCAGGTCGGCAGGACGATAGTCATAAAATTTAACAGGTACAAAAGCCGAAACGATTGAGGAAAAATAAAGACTCGAGGAAATATCCGTATGAAATTCCGACTTGATCTCCGCAACTTTACGCGCCGCCCAAGCCGTGTGATACACATAATGCCGGTCGAATCCAGTCATCACAGTCTTATCAAGCGGGCACGGATACATATCTGAAACAGCCAATGAAAATCTCCCTCTTTTGCCCGCCAATTTTTTAAACGCAAAGTAATCCTTCAATACAAAAGGAGCGAGAAGATACTGTCGTATTTTTTTGATCGTTCGTTTCATTGTGAAATGATAGAGAGATACCGTTCCGCCGATTTTCTATCCGTAAAATGTTCCAAGGCATATGCACGAGTCCGGAATGATCCCAAGCTGGCCATAAAGTCGCTAAGCACCGCAAGATCTTCCGCGCCTTTGAAGCGCATCCCACACGCATCCACAAGGTACGGAGCGGAGCTTGCCCCGCTCCACTCGCGGCCACCTCCAGTAAACAGCCCCCTATCCCAGACCAGCGTAGGTACCCCTCGGATCCATGCCTCGGCAAGCGCGAGCCCCTGACTCTCTGATTCAGTTAAATATATCATGCCTGACACCGTTTCCAAAAGCGCAAAGTAATCGCGTTGATCAAATGATCCGTATTCCAAGACCACATAGGGAATATGCGTGTCAGCCAAATGTCTTACGACTGCATCGAAGATATACTTAGGCGCATGCTTTTTATAGATCAATAATCCGCTACGCGCACCCTGCGGCACTTCGCCCGGATCCTGCACGCCCGCGGCCCATACGGCGATCCGCGGAGCGAGCTCGGGGCGCAACGAGACCCATAGATCCTTTACCCATTGTGCCGGCACCACAATAACATCGATGGCATCGTCTCGCATAATGTCTTGTACATCATCCGGAAATACTACAATGTTCGGGCCTGCGACTATCTTTTTCACCAGCCCTTTTCGCTTCCATTCGATCACCCTCTGTAATGCGCATGTCCCGCTTAATACACAGGCGACATCGATCGGTTCCGCGGGTTTCTTGTCGATGGCGACCTGCATATCCAGTTCACGCAAACCACGCACAAGACTGTCGAACACCGCCCGCGGCCCACGACTTCCACGACCGATTAGATTTTTAATAAACGCCTTCACTCTGGAGATAGCGCACGATTGCTCAGTATAGATGTGGAGAGACTCGGGGGTATATTGCATATTACAGTGCACGTTTTCTAAAATACGCCTGCTTTGCTTTTTCTAATGTCTTGATTTGTTTAAATGGTTTGTATGCACGGGCAAAAAGCGCTCGCAACCGATTTCGTCGCGTGACATGTCTAACTATGACGAGTTCATTCTTCTCAAGCTCCTTCGCCCGTACAGGGTTAATCGTCCTTCGCTTCGCGGCGTCGAGCGGCTGATCAATAATGCGAATCAAAAAATTCTCAAATCCTTTTCGCACCAAATCAAAGTCATATCCTTTGGCAACGACGGGCTCGTTGATAATACTCAGATAGAGATCATTATCGCGGTCTATTTCCTCAACCCGCTTCACTGCCGCATCAAAATCCTTATACCTATGACAATTAATGAACCGCTTTTCATTGAACTCGCGCCCGATGTCGGGATTTCCCCAGTAGATCGGAATCGTCTTTGCCAAGAGAGAGCTGACAATCTTTTCCGTGGTATAACCGCTTCGAGAAGAATTTTCAAAGGCAATCGAAAATTTATGCTCCGCTTCGAATGCCAGTTTGTTAGCAACTTTGCCACCGACATTATTCAAATATCCGCCGCCTGCATGCACCTGCTTATACGCACTCAGCTTGTCAAAAAATGTCTTGCGCGCATCGCTCCCTAGATAATTCGAGTAGACAAAACTGCAAAACCCGGTCTTCTTCAGAAGATCTGTTTTGGTAAGAAAAACTTGCTTGGCAAAATCGGCATCCCCGATCATCTCCAACTCTTCCTTGCGGTAAAATATAGCCATCAAATACAGCGGCATCCGATAATACCGGTCCCCGAAATCCATATGATCAAATCCGAAGGCATAATCGCAAAGATTAAAATCGGGACTGATATTCTCGCCAGTATAGAATATACGAATGCAATCGTGATCCAAATATTCATAGGTTGATTCGTGATAAAAAAGATAATCGGGTCGATCCGACAATTCCACATCATAGTGCTTCGTCAGAAGGTCATAAATATACCACCCGCGCGAGTCCTTGTTGCTCTTATCAAATTCACAGATTTTGATGCGTATCTTTTTCATCGGTTACTATATAATGGTCGAGATGATCTGGCTTGCATAGAGCGGATCGTCACAATCTTCCGGATTTCGTTCACCTATCTCATTGAAATACTTGTACGGGACTTTTACAAGGGTCGCCTCTTTTCTTAAGAACATCTCGTACTCCATATCGATATGCCCCACATCAATGACCCGATATCCTGCCAAGAACAGGTCATAGGCAAGCACCTTAGCCGCAGGCCCAAGCGAAACAAGTATCATCCTATCCTTTCCGACCTTCATCGCTTCTGTCTTTATCGCATCATACCGTTCAAAGGCATTTTCAGGCGGGCATAGTATTCTGCCCAATGACGCAACATTATTGAACATATCATTACCAACTCCCAGCCGACTTTTTGATCCTTCGATCAATACAACATCTTTCCCTTCCCAAATGGAAAAAAGGTTTTTAAAAATATCCCCGCATTGAGACTTATCTACAGCCCCTAAGTAGGGGCGAGTTATGGATGCATTGCCGTATAGTTGATCACGAGATAGCAACCGCTCCCATACATGTCCATATCTAAACAAATGATGGATAGTGAACCAAAAAGCCTGCTTTGTGATCCCGTCAAGCTTTCCCCAGTAGGCGGGGACACATATCAGGAGTCCATCCTCATTCAACTGCAGGACAGATGTAAGCCGCAAAGCTAATGCATTATTTTTTCCCTGAAAAGCGAGATCTCCATTATTAATAAGGGACATTTCCCCATCGCCAAATCGGACAACCGAAAGATTGTCTTTTTTAATACGATTGATGGTGTCGTTCATCGAGAGCACAGTCGGTACCCGCCTATTCTTTCGGATATACACGTTAGAAAAATAAACAGCATATCCAATAAGCGGCCCAATAGATTTCCGCGCCCAAAGCGGAGTATATTCCCGCATCGTATCAATAATGACTCTGCTTAACGGTTTCTTCATAGACCTTTCAGCTTATAGTACGAATTATTTCCATCCCAAAAAACCTTCCGATATCCAAAGCGCTTCAGCAGACTGTAGTTATCACCCTCCAGGCAGATAACCCGCGCCTTGTATTTATTCCAGTCATTACTCCTCAAAACCTCGTTTTCAAACGTCTCGACATCGATCGAAATAAAGTCGACCAAATGCAAATCGTGTTCCTGAAAAACTTCTCGAAGCGGCTTGAGCGTAAGTCGCTTATGGGACTTCATTCCACGCAATTCGGCAAGCTCCCGCACGCATGTATTACCGGACGTATCATCGCCTCCTTCAAAATAGTCGATTTCCCCTTCGCCGATGGCGCAATTCAAATTCACATCCTCCGGCCTTTTTTCTACGAACAAGGCGTAGCCGGTTGGATCGGGCTCGATGTTTATTCCCCGCCATCCGCGCTCATAGAATAGTTTGGTATTGTTTATCCGATCGGGATGGTTCGCACCGATGTCGATATAGGTCCCCCTTTCCTTATGCCCGGTAAGCCAGTCGATAATCACATCTTCATTCAAGGAAGAGTAGGATGGCTTTTTATGCAGCCCCATGATTCGGACCATAATCCTGCCGAGGTAATATTTCAATTTCGTCATGTAATGATAGTGGTTATTTGAATTCTTTCAACAAATCTTCCTTTGCAGCTCCATACGCGTTCTCGATCGTCTCCAACGTGATGCCGTGTTCAAGCTCATACAATTTAGCATAGGCCATGAGTCTGAAGAAGACGTAATGCAATACAATAATAAGACCCAGGATGCCAAGACGGTAGCTCTGCTTGCCGTAAATCCAGCAATACCGCGCCATAGCGGCGATCATGCGCAATGCGCTGAACCGCTTTCCCGCCGCATGCTTTTCCGCAGCCTCTATTTCCGCATAGCGGAGATGGCCCGTCACGAACTTGTGTGTCTCATAGGTACTAAAGTGTCGCATGGCATACTTCTCTTTGTTCGGTAGTTGCAGCAACTGATCGGTACTGCCGGTAAACCTGCCCATCCCATGAATATGGTTGCCGGAGAAGTCGATAAAATCCTTATGGAAAAACATGGGGATATACGCCTTAAGCGCATAGTGTTCGGTATTGCCCCATAGGTAAGTATAGAGCGGGATCAACACCTGCTTCACCTTGTCTTCTTTTGCGATCGCAGTCATCCTCTCCAGAAGACTCTTGGGAGCAAGCGTATCCGCAAATCCCCAGTAGATCCAATCGGTCTTTACATATTCCTTCACAAACGCAAACATCTCCGGATTTTCCGCGAGGATATCCATTTTGGGGCGCACAACATATTGAGCCCCCAATTGCTCGACGATCTCCTTAGTCCGATCGGTACTGCTATCGTCCATAACGATAACCTCTCCATAGGGAATGAAGTTCCGAACGACATACTCGATTCGCTTTTCCTCATTATAGGTAAAAATGACAAATGTGATGGTGCTCATAGTTGATTATTTCATTAAGGCGATAATCCGTTTTCTGGTATCCCGAATCAGAACGACCACCGGATTGGGGACGAAATAGATCATAGTCACCAATAGTAAGTATGGGATACTTGCGCCGCGCAGATTATCGTAGATATACCTCAAATTTGCAATGGTACATTGTAATCCATGTCCCTTCGCCCGCAATAGGATAATAGGAATGCTTTTACTATTTACTCCCAAGGCATGTAAAATGCGATCCTTGTCAAAACCGAACGAGCTCATGCGTTGCAATAGAATGTTTGAACTTACATAAGTAAAAAGTTCGGTGCCTCCTTTTACCCACTGGCATTCCTGCCCCGTTGCTACTCCTGGCTGCCGTATATACAAACTTTTTTTATGTGATGCTATAAGCACTCTCAAAACGGTCTCGTAGTAGAACCAATGCTCAAGAGCATCCTCTCTATCTGCGCATGAAAGCCACATATCGCGATTAAACATGAGAACACTGAACCCTCCCTGACAATAACCGAGAAAATAAAATTCATTGGGGTCATCAACTGCAATAGCCTCATTGGATAGAAATTCCCGCCTACTCGTAAGGTCCGCGATCTGCGGGATCGGGGTCGCCTCTATCGTTACGACATCATACTGATGATCCTTTATTTTATCCAAAATAAACTCAATTGCGCCATTAATGATGACGTCATCGTCAGCCATATACCAGCAATAATATCCGTTTGCCCGTGTTACAGCATTGAATATATTTCCGTTACAGCCGATGTTTGTTTCATTCCGAAAATACCTGATATTTTCAAATCGTTCCTGAAAACTCCTTACAATGGCGGCAGTTTCATCATCATCACCGTTATCAGATATAACCACCTCGACTTGCTCACAAACTCGCTCATCATTAAATTGACGAACAATACTTTCTAGAGTCTCCTGTAGACCATGTGGACGCTTATAGGTAGTGAGGCAGATGCTTAATAATGGCTTGTTACTTTTCATACCTTTTTTTATTATTAATAATTATAGCAATAATCGGAATAGCGATATACGATATTAACGTAGCCAAGGCAGCACCACTAATCCCAAACTTAGGGATTAAATACAAGTTCAACAAAACATTCATCGCCATGGAAAAAAAGTTCACAAAAAATACGGAGCTTGTCCTATGTTCAATAATCAGATAATTATTGACGATAGCCGCCATACCGACGCCAATTCCTGCCCACACATAGATCCGTAGTACTCCAACGGCGGGCATATAGGCAACGCCGTACAACAACCTGATGATCAATGGGGCGAACAGATAGATCGGGAGCGCAACAGCGACCGAACCGAGGAATACATAGAGGGTTAATTTTATCAAACGATTCCGGTAAACCGCATGCCCGACTTTCTTGGCGTTCACAATCGCCGGGAAAACGGAGGAGATGATGATACTGGGAACAAAATACCATACTTCCGCGATCCGTACCGCGGCATCATACAATCCAACCGAGCGGATATCCATCAACTGCTTGATCATAACCTGATCGATACGACCGGCGATCGAAGCAAACGCGCTTGATAAAATAAGCGGCAAAGAAACGATAAACATAGACCTTGCAAGGTTGTGATCAAATTGCCATTGACTGATCTTCAATTGTTGCCGTTGGTAAACAAACCAATGCCCTAGAAAATATAAAATTGGCTCTAAGAATAATACAAGCGCAATAAACAGCAGCCCTTTGTGAAGCCAGATAACGGACAACTTCATCGTCGTCAGCAATGCGGTGACAGTCAAATAAACGACGGTGGTATGCTTGGAAAGCAGATTAGCCTGAAAAAAGTACTGAAAAACATTAAACGATTGGAATATAAGTGATGCGGCGATAATAATGATGATGAGATTAACGCGAGCATCATTATACATAAAAGGCAGCGCGGTAAAAATTGCTGCGATTGTAATAAGACTTCCGATTATTTTTAATCCAAGCGCCGTACCAAGTAGTTTATCTCGATCATGAGGACGATCAACCAGATCTCTGTATAAAATGGAATCAATCCCTAAGCTTGCCAAGAAGCCAAACAGGGCAACAAAGCTAAGGGCGTAGCTTAACGCACCATTATTCTCCGGGCCCAAATAGCGGACCAGGTAGACCGAAGAATAGAACGAGATGGCCATGCCGCCAAGTCTGCCTAAAAAGAGCCACCCAGTATTCTTAAAGTACCGCTTAAACCCCTCATGGGTTCGCATACGGCGAAAATCAGTCGTGAATAAATTCACCATTCCATAATATTGCAAAACAAGTTTTTCCTTGGCGCGGCGAATCATAACTATTACCAGTCTCGTGTTTTTTCCTTAGTCTTTGTCTTTACCTTCTGATATATCTCCGTCGCCTTCTCGTCAACAACTGGGGAAAGCAATCGTAATAGTTCATGCCCCAAAATCCGATATTGCCCTCCGACTTTATTAGCACGAATAAGCCCCTTCTTCAAAAGACGCTTCATCGTGCTATTACTCACTTTTAGCAATACCTCTGCCTCACCGGTGGTATATACTTCGTTCGCTTTTATTTCAGCCATAATCGTATTCCCCCTTAATCTCTTATCTCTAATCTCTGACCTCTAGCTCATGAATTGTATCAAAAGGTGTCACTAGGTGTCAAAAATAACAAAAACAGCGCGATAAGCACTGTTTTTTACTTACTCACTGGAAATCAACCGCCGGCCACTGTCCCTTTTCAACCATCTCTTTCATTAAAAGGGCATTCTTTGATTGTTCAGTGTCAATTACCGCAAGCCGTTCGGCCGCTATAATAAACCGTTCCTTATCTCTGTGCTCATACGCAGCTCTCAAAATGGCACGGTACAAGTTGCGCACAAATTCATCCCGCGAACCCGCAAGTGTCGACGACTGCATTGCGATCTCGAGCTCGCGTAAAGCCTCTTTGTAATCACCCCCGCTCCCCATAATGACAATTCCAAGATAATAATGTGTCTCGGGAGAAATCGAGTCCACGACCAGCTCATCGCGCAACAGCGTAATCGCCTCCTGGGCGCGTCCTTGGTACGAAAGATTGAGCGAATACGCATAAACGACATCCTGCCGCATTGGAGCAAGCCTAAGCGCAGTCTTATAATATTCTTCCGCCTTTTTCAGATATTGCTCATCCCCGGTTGTCTTTCCCATCCGGTCATACACACTGGCAATCGTAACAAGGAATCGCGGGTTCATGCCTTCTCGTTGAATCAACTCCTCCATCTTTAGGAGCGAGAGGTCAAAAAGTGATTTCGCCTGCGGGTTGCTATAATTTGCAACACCGACGGTCAAAAAGTGCGATCGAATATCCTGTTGGGCAAATGTATACGGCTCAAATATTGCGCCCGGCTGCTGAACGATAAGCCCGAACTTTTGATCCCTAATGGCGGCAAGGTAATTATTCATCTGCGACATCGGGACTAACGTCCAAAAGATAAGCCCCCACAAAAAGAATACTGTCGCGACCCCGGCAGCACCATAAGCGGCATAATCAACCGCTGAAGCTTCTTTATCAAAATGAGTCTTCTTTGGTGTGCTATGTGCGACAGCAGCCTTCTCCGGTTCAAGCGATGCTACGGTAACCGCAAACGCAAGAAATGCAAAAAACGGAATGATGGTTGAAATCTGATCGAATACGAACAACAGGTTAAAGAAGAATGCGGTGGCAAAGAAAAGAATTGCCATCATGTCGAACGAAAATCCTTTCTTGCGGAACACAAGCCAACCAACAGAGATCCAGATGCCAAGATACACAAGCAGCCCAAGTATACCGTTCATAACGGCAACGTCCATTAGCTTATTATGTGCGCGATCGAACCATGTATGTTCCAGATGGTAATAATCAGGATTATAATACTGGTTATAGGCAATGCTAAAGTTCTCCGGCCCCCAGCCGATCAAAAACTTCTGCAAACCATTCTTCTGTGGATCTATGGCATTTTTACTTACACCCAGCGAGATTAAGCGGGTCTGCACGGTAAAATCATTCAAGGTAAATGTGGCCGCACGGTTAAATCCAGGGATATTTTTCCAAAACGAATTACTACGCGTTGCATAAAATATTCCCCCGACCAATGTCATTACGATCAACACCCAGGCAGAAGCTGTGCGCAAAGAAATGTTCTTTCTTACGGTAATATCCTTCCCATGAAATACACCGTACACAACAAGTGCCAATGTACCCATAACAAGCCCAAGCATTGCTGCACGCGTTTGTGTTATGAATAAGCCAATAACACCAACGGGAATCATGGTTGTGGCAAACCATCTCCAGATCGGCTCTTTCTTTGCATAATAAAGTACTACGAGTGCGGCAAATACGACAAACAAGAGGTATCCACCAAGGAATGCCGGATTCCCGGTAAACGAACCAGGGCGACCACCCCAATTGCAGATCGTTAAGCCTGCTTCATTAGTGGGGCATAATTCAAACAATTCCTTAATAAAAAGAATGGCACCTGTAACAAGATTCAGCTTAAAAAACATCACCCAATCCTTCTTTTCAAAAAGCAGAAGCGAATAGACAAAGAATGCATAGAAATATAGGAACCCAAGCAATCCCTCTCCACGTTCAACGTCGCCAAAAAATGCCCGGAATGGGTTTACTGCAAAGTACGTACTGATTGCGAAGATCGCCATAAATGCGGTCGTCATTACAAAAACCGGACTCTTAAAGATCCTCTTGGCTCTTCCGTATGTTTCGCGACGAAATTCCTCATTTGCAACAAGGTGCACTGCAAAAAGAAGCGACGCAAGTGCGATGAATATGCGAATTATTAATATCTTTCCAAAAATAAAGGGGAAGAATACAGACGTATTGACGATGAGCGGCACAAAGGCAAGCGCCCACAGGGTAAGTTTGATTAAAAATGCCATAATTTTTTTGTCATTCCCGCGAAGGCGGGAATCCACTTCCTTTTGCCGTATATGGATTCCTATGTTCGCGAGAATAATCGAAGACCCACTTGAATAATGGTCTAATTGTACGCCACGAATAGGCCGATGACAAGAAAAAAAGTCCCCGGATTGCTCCGAGGACTACAGTCCTCCTATAGGATGACAAACAGGAATTCCTTAAACGAGCCGATCACATAATCGAGCATCTCGCGGGTCAGGCCCGGGTACACTCCGATCCAGAACGTATTGTTCATGATGGTATCGGTATTGGCTAGGTCGCCAACGATACGGTGCTCGATCGCATAGTTCTTGAAGTACGGTTGCCGCGTAGCATTGCCGGCAAACAGCAGTCGCGTGCCAATTTTCCGACTGTCCAGGAATTTCAGCAAATCGATCCGATTAAAGCCCGCATTCGGTTTGATCGTAAGCGGGAATCCAAACCAGCTCGGATCCGCACGGGGATCCCAGCTGGGCAGTATGAAGTGGTCAAAAATAGCTTCATCCTGCTCGAACATGCGATACAGATACCTAAAGTTCTCCTTCCGCTTCTGGATAAATTCCGGCAGGCGTTCCAACTGGGCCAATCCAAGCGCCGCTTGGATGTCGGTACCCTTCAGGTTGTATCCGATCTCGCTGTACACATACTTGTGATCGTACCCATGGGGCAAATCGCCATGTTGGTTGCCGAACCGGTTGCCGCAAAAATTGTCGACACCAGTCGGGCAGACGCAATCACGTCCCCAATCCCGCAACGATCGAACGATCGTATTGAGTAGTGGGTCGTCGGTCAGTACCGCTCCCCCTTCAGCCGTCGTAATGTGATGAGCCGGGTAAAAGCTGCAGGTCGACAGATGCCCGAACGACCCGGTATGTCGGGTATCGAGCTTTGATCCAAGTGCATCGCAGTTGTCCTCGATCAGCCACAGTCCACGGTTATAGCAAAACTCCCAAAGGGCTCTCACGTTAAACGGATTACCCAGCGTATGGGCGATGAAGACGACTTTGGTCTTGGGCGATACGGCACTTGCGATTGCCTCGATTGACGCGTTATACGTACTCAGTTCGACATCCACGAACACCGGCACCGCGCCGACCTGGATGATCGGGTTGATCGTGGTCGGAAACCCGGCCGCGACCGTGATCACCTCATCGCCCCGCTTAAGCCTACGCTTTTCCGGAATTCGGAACGATGTAAGCGCCGAAAGCGCCAACAGATTCGCGGATGAGCCGGAATTGACGAAGGAGCAGTAGCGCGTGCCGATAAACTCGGCGAGCCGCTCCTCAAACTGTTTTGCGAACTTGCCTTCCGTCCACCAGCCTTCCAGCACCGCATCGATCATCATTACTAGTTCGTTCCTGCCGAAAACCTTGCCGGAAACCGGCACAGGAGTTACCCCGGGGACAAACGCGTGAGCCCCTACACTTCTTTTTCTTACCGCCTCGTCAATCAGCCGACTGATGTCCATAGTGAACCTCCCCGTTCCCTTGATGGTAATGCGATGAAATTGACAAAAAGTTTCTGCCCCTAGCGTCGCCCATTTAAAAAATTTTGTCAATGTCGGGGAAGTGGGACGTTCGCTTTGTGTCCAATATCGCCTTTCGAACATTCTTCCATAAAATCCGATGTTCAGGAATAATATCTTTCGGCATCGTTTTAAAAAACGTCCCCTGTGCCGGACGATCGCTTTTACTTAAAAACACCAATGATACACCACTCCCCCGAGGGCTGTTCCAATAATTGAGCGGGAATAGGAATTTGTATTTTTTGATATGCAACCCTACTTCGGCAATAGCCATTTTCTTGATCCGCTCATCAACCGTTTCCCGATACCGCATCAACCCTCCCGGAAAATGCCACCCTTTCCACCATTGGTCTTCACGCCAAGTAAGGAGTATCTCTCCTTTTTCATTCATAACAACAAGCTCACACGCAATAAACGGTACTACATCACACAGGGCGTCAAATACCGGCTGAGGCAATCCGCTATGAGGATCTTCTATTTTCCCCAAGAGCGTAGCGAGCTGTTCTGTTTCTTTTTTGGTAAGCATGTATCTGTCATTCCCGCGAAGGCGGGAGTCTATTGCTGATCTAATTTTTATTCTGATAGTTTAATTATAAACAAAAAAAATGAGGGGGTCGAACCCCCTCATCGGATTGTATATTTTGCGCGATCAATTCCTATGCGAACTCGATTTTGTTGTCCCGGAGTACTGCAACGTCCGCTCCGAAATTCAACTGTCTCAACGTTTTCAGTACTTCGTCAGGATAGAGCCCGGGGACCATGACGATCACAAGATCGACCGGATTTTCCTCCAAGTGGCTCGGTGCCACGATATTAAAATGTGTGACCGGAGTGAATCTTCCCTGTTTGAACTTTGCGGAATCAATCACATAGGCAATATCGGTGATATTACTCAGTGCCAGCAGCGTTAATGTTCTATGACCCGCCCCCCACACCGCTATCTTCTGGTTATTTGTCACGTAGGTTGCGACGAGACGCTGCAGCTCGTTAATGAGCAAATGCATCGGACCGCGGCGACCAAAAAGGTTTAGAGCCTCTCGCTTTTTCACCGTTGCCGCAATGTCATTCTCTTCGTTGATGATCCGGCATTCCAGTACGTCAAACCCGTTTGCCTCAAAAGCATGGGTCAACGTCCTCGTCGTGAAGTACGAAATGTGATCGGGAACGAATTCGTAGAGACATTTCGTCTTAAGCAGGTATTCCAGGTTGGGGACAGTTACAAACCCCACGGCATTGGCCGCCAAGTTGCCGGATATGTTTTCGATAATCCTACCAGGATCGGGCAAATGCTCGAGATAGTTCAGACAGATGAACGCATCGAAGGGGCCTCCGGCTATCGCGCCCCTGTCTCCGATGTACCGCTGGACCATCGTCCTACCCAAAGCCGCTCCCCTCTCTACCGATTTTCCGGACGCTTCCACCCCTGTTGCTTGCATGCCGACTTCTTCCAAAACATCCAGCATCGCACCTTCGCCACAGCCGATATCCACTACCTTTTTACCTGCAAGTCCGAATCGCTCGACCAACTCTTGCATCTGGCCCAGCCGGGACAATCTTGCCTTCTCGGATAATGAAGCGGCGGTAATAACCTCCTTGAAGTAGTCCACTGGCTGCATCCCATGCTGCACCAGTCCGCAATGCGAACACTGCTTGATCGCCAGGGTAATGCCGGTGTCCTCGGCAAATTCATCGATTTCCGGATAATACTGGGCAGCTTTTGGCATCCCTTTCAAAAGAAGAATCTGACCTGCGGGTAGTGCGTGATTGCACAAATGACAGCGGTTGTTCGAATCCATGGTTCTCTCCTCCTCTGTATTCAATTTTTTAGCGCATAACCCAAAATATATGTGGATATATGCACTTTTATATACTGACTATCTTATACTGCTTCAAACAATACGTGTCAAGAAAATACTTACGCTTCCTCCTTTTTAAAATACTTACTGCGTAATTCTTTTGCGTAATTCAAATACAGGTCCTGTCCTACCGCGTCGACATCCAGATTGTCCTGAATGGTCCTGTAATATGCATACAGCTCGGCGATTGCTGCTTTAGATGAGGTGAATTTAAAATCACCCATCTCAGAAAGAAGTTTTTTATTGTCCCCGGAATATTCCACCCCGATCCCCGGATTCAATACCTGTATTTCAGTGGTGTTACCACTAAGCTCATTAATGATGTTTGCGATCGTCACCAGGTCGATCGATTCCGTCGGCGTAACATTGAATATCTTTTCTTTCGAATCGTTATGTATGAAATGCCCGATGATCTTATATAAGTCATTAATATAGAGATAATCGTAAACGACATTTTGATTGATCACGATAGGCATCCCCAATAGGCTTTTCACGATCGCATTAGCTATGAATTTATACCGATAATCCTCGTATTTTCCGAATATGCCAAATAGCCTGAGGCACACGAGCTGCTCGCTGTTTATATCGCGGACGTACTTGGAGATTAGGTATTTTGAGTAGCTATGGCTGTCCTCAGGAATATGCTCGTCAAAATATTCCTCTGCCATTTTTTTGTGCCAATGACTCCTTCCATATTCGGAACCGCTCCCTAGATTTATCAGCTTTATCGCCGGCGTCATATGCTTCTGCAAATTGAAGAACATGCGCAAATTATGTTCGCACACCTCCAGAGGATAGGTCTTACCGGATAGGGATGTCGTCGCGGAATGAATGATGACGTCTATATTATTTTTCTTTAAAAATACCCCGACAGCATCGTCGTCGATCAAATTCAACTCATTTCTCAATGGAGCAAATACAACATAATTATCCTGCGAAAACAACTCTGTCAAATTGCGCCCGACAAAACCCCTCGCGCCGGTCACTAGGATATGTATAGTTTTGTTGTCCTTATGCATTGATTCAGGATTGTAGGAAAATTATTGCACGCATGACGATACTACTTACAATATTGTCTAATGTAGACCATGCCCATATAAAAATCAAATAAAAAAAGGCCCGGGCATTACGCACCGGGCCTTCGCAATCCATCGCTAGACTACTGTAATCGCTTCTCAAGCATCTCGATCCTCTTCTCGTCCTCTGCCTTGACGCGAGAGTAGTACCGACGCTTGCTTTTGAGCCACAGGAGCTCGAATTCGACTGCCTTCAGGATCGCGGCATCGCCGTATTTCCAGGAACTGGCCGGGAACACAACCTTGCGCGTCTCGAACTTGTCCACAAGCCCCTCCTGCTCTAACCGCTGTATAACGGGGATTGCTTCCGTGGAAATACCTCCACCAAGGCCGGTTTTCAGACCGACCTTCTTCGCCTTTTCCATCGTCCCTTTGCAGATGTCATACACCTCCCCCGAGGTATTAATGACATCGCGACTCAGGCCCATCGACCCGACAAGGTCGACACGCCCAAGCGTAACTCCGCTCAACCTGGATACATCCGGCAACGCAAGCATCTCATCGAGATTGCGGTATGCCGTAATCGTTTCCATGTTGAAGGCGAACTCGATGTCACTTGCGTTATCTTCCGCGATCATGTCGCGGATGAGTATCAGAAATTTCGACAAAGCAAACGGCGTTTCCGCCATAGGGGCGATCAACCCCTTCACGCCGAGACTCAATGCGTTGTACACATCGGTCACCGCCTCAACGCCGCCGATCTTCAGGATGATCGGCAGGCCAACGGCCCCCGTAACATCCTTAAGCCGCATCATTTCTTCTATACGGCTTCCTTCGGCCTCGAATTCGGCTTTAATTTCGAATACACCGAAGTCATTTTTCAGCGACTTCAGCACCTCGATCATCTCGCGCTCTAATACGTTCATCGGTCTACCTCCTTTTCCTTGAGTGATGTCTGGGATCTACGATCACCAGTTGATGTCTTTCCAGCTTGCGGGATACTGCTTGGACTTCTCTATTTGCGGCAGGATCTTCTGATAAAACTCGGAGTCCCGGTTACCGCAGAGGCAACTCTGCTTGCAATCGTACGAGAACCACTGCATCGCCAGTCCGCGTTTGACGATCGTCTCAAGATCTTCTTCGAAGATATTCCCGAGACTGATCGGAATCCACGGGCAAGGCAATACGTCGCCGTATGCCGTGATTGAGAAGTGCTTTTTGAGACACAGGCAACCGAACTCGTGGCCATTGTTGACCGACAGATGCGTAGACGCATTATATATATCGGTCAACGACTGGATGTACTGCAGATCCTTGGTATCCAGGATCTCATCCTTGGAATCCTCGAACGCGCCGGTCGCCTTCGCATAGATCATGCTGACGTGCTGATTGAACTGTTTAACGAATTCCAGCTGCTCGATCAGCTCGCCCGACCCGACGAGACTCTTCGTGACTACGATGTTGATGATGACGCCCAAGCCATGCTTCCTGCACAACTCCAGGGCATCGATGCATTTTTGCCACGATCCTTCCACACCCCTGAATGCGGTATGGTTAGCTTCCAGGCCGTCGATGCTCAGGTGGATCCGGTCGACGCCGATGTCGACCAGCCACTTGATCGTTGCTTCATCCAGTCGGGACCCGTTCGTATCCATGCTGATCACAAACCGTTCCGGCCCGATCGCATCGACGATGTCCTTGAGGTTGGGGAAGATCAACGGCTCTCCGCCGGATATGCAGATGCTCGCCAGGCCCATTGCATCTGCCTGATCAGCAATTCGCTCGATGTCGGCGATAGCCAGAGACCTTCCGCCCCTTTGCTTAAACCGCTCGATGGCGCAATGCTTGCATTTGAAGTTGCACCGGTAATCGCACTGCAACTGGATCAGGGCAACGCTTTCCTTGTTCGCAATCTTCTCCGGATGCCTGATGATCTTTGCGTATGCAAGCGGCTTCCGCTCCTTCAATTCACCCCGTGTCTTTATTTCCCGTTCCGTCTGTCCATGCTGGTTAGCCATTTGTCTACCTCCCTTTCTTCAGTAATGAGATTATCTCGTTGAGTGCTCTTGCCTTCATATTCGAAAAATCCGAAAAGTTGCCGCCAGGATCAAACAGTATGCTTTGACAGTTGAAGTTGTTGGCCATCCTAATGTCGCTTTCGGGCATGTCCCCTACGACGCAAATTCTCTCCGGCGAAAGCCCGTGCTCTCTGCATAGCAGTTCGAGCATGTACGTATTGGGCTTTCCGACGTGAACATCTGGAGCATGACCCGTTGCGTTGACGATTGCGGCAACCAAAGCGCCGCAACCCGGCAATCTTCGATTATTCTCAATCGGATACGAAGAATCGCCATTTGCGACTATTAGCTTGGCTCCTCCATCGATCGCGTCCAGCGCCATTGCTATTTTTTGATAGCTGAATGCTGGGTCGATTCCTACGACCACGGCGGATACGCCCGGATCTTCCTTGATGACAATTTCATTAGACATCAGCTCTCTCCGCAGATCATTGGTGCCGATTAAGTAAATGGGTCCGATCTCTTCCTCTACTAGATAATGAGAAATGCCACGAGCAATGCAATACGTATTCCCGCTGTGTGCCGGAAAACCAAGGTTGTTCAACTTGTCGACGATCTGCTTCCGCATCTTCCCGGAATTATTCGTCAGGTAGAATATTCGATACCCCTCCGCTTCAAGAGCGGCAATGGTTTCGATTGCCCCTTCGACGACTTTTTCACCGAGATACAGAGTGCCGTCCAAATCAAAAACAATGCTATCGATCACTTTACCACCTCCCTATTTTTCTAGATTATAAAAGGCCTTTTGTACTGAAATCGGTATACAACAATTATAGGTTTAAAGCAAGTATTTTACCTAAAAATATCTATGCCCACACAACCACTGCATTTTAAAAAAAGAGCCCCGTAAAGTATAGGGACTCTTAAGACAGATCATTCGGGATCGTCAGCGACGATTATCATATTGGCACCGAATTCATTCCGCGGAAGTAACGGGCTCATATCTTCCAGCGGATTTGATATCATGCGACCGTCTGACTCCTTCCTCGATGCCAACCGTGGAGCAAAACCATAGTCGGCATCCAGAATAACTTCGCACAACGCCCCTCCCTTGCTCGACAGGACATTGATAATGCCTTGTCTCATATGCACGGTCGAATCTATCCTGAAATAGTTTAGACCGTACAGATCCGCAAGCTTTGCATTGTCCGGGAAGGAGACACCACAATCCTCGTCGCACCCGATGAAATTGCCCTCGAAGAATCCAGCTTGGGTCATTCTGATCGAGTGATACCCTTGATTGTTTAGGATAAATATCTTTATCGGCAGATCGTAATGCTTGATAACCTGCAGTTCCTGAAGATTCATCTGAATGCTACCGTCCCCTGCGAGGCAGATAACATCCCGATTACCCGCAAAAGCGGCGCCGATGGCGGCAGGTAGGTCGTACCCCATTGCCGCACAACCTGAGTTCCAGAAAATGCGCTGCCCTAGCTTAACAATACCCGCATGAAATAAACCGACACATGCCGTTCCATTCCCGGCGACTACGATGGCATTTTCATCCAGTGCGCCCGTCAGCTCCTCGATAAAATGATAGGGATGTACGGACCATTCATTCGGCTTCTTGTACTCGTCTAGAACAACAGGGTACTGCTTCTTGCGCGCCTGACACCATTCCAGCCATGGTTTATCAACCTGAAAACCTTTGGGAAGATTACCGAGAAGCTTGGTGATAAAAACGTTGGCATCGGAATGAATCAGGATGTCGCCTTTGACCGTCGGTTTGCGCAATTCAGCCTCGTCAATGTCGACGATAATCTTTTTTGCGCGGCTGGCGAATGAAGACCAGTTGTAACTTGCCTGCCTAATGTTATTTCTAGTGCCAAGAAAAACGACGAAATCGGAGTTTTGCAACGCGAAATTTCCCGCGCGACTCCCCAAGGTTCCTATCCTCCCGATAAAATGGTTAGATTCGGAAGCGATCAGATCGAAGCCATTGAACGTCGAGACAACGGGGATATTGATCAGGTCGACCAGTCCCAGAAATTCCTTCTGAGCCTTCGCGATCCTGATACCGTGGCCGGCGACGAGCAAAGGCCGCTTGGCCTTTTGCAATTCATCGACAACCTGGGAGATTGTTTCGTCTTCCGGAGCGATCACGACGTGCTCCATGCACTCGCCTTGCAGATTCTGCTCCTCGATCAATGCGCCTTGCACATTCAGCGGGATGTCCAGCCATACCGGACCAGGCCTCCCTGAGGTGGCGATGCGGATGGCCTTTTCTAATTCCGCTCGTATCCTCGTAGGGTCGGCGACCATTGTTGCATACTTGGTCATCGGCTTGACGATGTCAACGATGTTGATCTCCTGATCTCCGAGTTGACGCAATCCGATGTCCGAACAGGATGCGAGAGTAGTCTCGAATTTTACCTGACCGGATAAGTAGAGCACCGGGACGGAATCAAGCCACTGTCCCAAAACTCCCGTCAAGGCATTGGTCCCTCCAGGACCGGACGTGACGCTAACAACTGCCAGATTTCCCGATACACGGGAGTACCCTTCGGCGGCGATCGCAGAAGCCTGCTCGTGATGGTTGCAGATGTATTTGATACGCCGTTCGTTCTTCAAGGCGTCATTCAAATGCATCGCCCCTCCGCCCGTTATGACAAACACGTGCTCAACTCCATATTCGGCCAGATACTTAAAAATATAGTCAGCTACTCTCATCATCCCATCCTCCTTTTAGCTTTCGCCTAATGACAATCTTGTTATTTTTAGTAATGATTCTGATTCAGCAATACCATAGACTACGGTTTAAAGCAAGGATTTGCCTTAATCAAAATACGGAAGACCATATAAAAAAGAACGTTTAAATAACGAATGATTTAAAAAAGAGGGGCGTATTTCGCCCCCTCTGTTAAATCAGCTCATATATGCCGAATGTACTCGCATACCGTTGCCACGAGTGGTCCCGCTGTACTATCTGCTTTGCGATGCCCATATAACGACTTGCCCGTTCCACGTCGCCAAGTTTTCCATAACACTTCGACGCATAGTAATAGGCGAGCGCATGGTCGGCTCGTACCCGTATCGTGTTTTCAAACCCCTTCAGAGCAGTGGCGTAATTTCCCAATCGCAAGTCGTTATTCTCAACGAAATTCAACTCGAGATTAAGTAAGTACACCTTTTCCTGTATCCATTCCGGAGTGAACTCGTCGGTCTCGATAACCGCCCGCTTAAAATCACTCCCAATGTGACTGCCCTTCAAATAGTTCTTGTCGACGCAGATGTCGTACATCTCGCTTCCCACAAGAGGAGCTGCCGTGTAAATACAAAACCACGAAACATCGATGCTCCTTAAAAAGGATCGAGTATCCTCGATGTCCTGTTTCGTTTCCCCGGGAAGTCCGATGAGGATGTTCGCGTCCGTATTGATTCCCAGTTTGCGGCAATCCTCAATAACGCGTTTTATCATCGCCGTATTGATCGGTTTATGCATCACCTCCTTCAAGACCCTGTCGCTTCCCGATTCCATAGCCAACACAAGCTCATCAAGCCCGGCGCTTTTTATCGCCTCGAGCATTTCTTGATCAAGTGCGTACAAGGCCAATCCGCTGTTGAAGAAGATCTTTATCTTCAACTCCCTCGCAATCTGGATTATCTGCAAGGCCCGCTTCCGATTGATCATGAAACTGTCATCCTGGAATCCGATTGTCTTGGCTCCATATTCTTTTTGAAGCCGGGTAATATCTTCCTTGACCCGATCCACGGTGTGATAGCGCATCTTCCGTCCGTGCACCTTATGCGATGCGCAGAAACAGCACAGATGGGGGCATCCTCGTGATGTGGCGACATGAAAGATCCTTTTTTTATCCGGATCGAAAGAGGAATAGGCATTAACCGTAGGGCTTAATCCATAATCCTCAACTCTCAGGAGCTTGTAATCATAGAACGGTATTTCATCAAGATCGGAAATGAAATCGTATTGAAACTGGAATCCCGCCTCGCTTTTTCCTCGGGTGATCCACGACGGATGGGAATTCAAAAATCCCCTTTTGTCGACTGCGTTCACTAATCCCAGCAACGGCCTTTCGCCTTCGCCATAACACAACGCGTCGAAACACGAAGTGACGGCAAAGATCTCCCGGTGCATGATGGTGGGGACCCCGCCTCCGGCAATCATCATCGCATCCGGAAATGCGCGCCGCGCCACCTCGGAGATGGCGACCATGTTATGGTACGCGGGAGTGAACAGGGTCGATATCCCGATGATGGTCGGATCGAAATCCAACCATTCCTTTCCAGAAAGAACCTCAAGGAACATTTCCGAAAAAGATTTGTAGATGAAATTATCGGTCTTATTCAGAATAACATTGAAGTCGAGGAGTTTTACCTCGACCGAAGAATGTTTTTTTAAATAAGCACTGAGAGACAAGAGTCCGATGGGCATATCCGTGACTACGCTGCCGTAATCCCCCGATTTCTTGGAAACAATCCTTTCGCTCGGGAGCGGGTTCACGTAATTTTCATAGCTCACGTACGGTGGCACTACAAATAGAATTCGTTCCATCTCGCATCTCCTTTTCTATTGGTTTGGTAATGAACTCCTATCTGCCCATAAAGTACAACGACTTCTGATTTAATACAAGACCCAGAGGCAATATGGGCAACTTTATTAAATAGCGAATATTTTAATTAAAAAGTTTTACAGCTTATAAATATTGCCTGTAAATAGCGTCATGAAATTTCAATAAATTGTCGGGGCAAGTTTCATGCCACTGCAAGTAGCCAGGATCGGTTTCTTTCATCCCTTTATTTTCCGGAGCAAAATCAGGCGGTAACGAACATTTATACAAGATGGAGATAAAATGACCCCTGACATCGCGCTCCTCGTTTATTATTTGATTTATTGCCAGCGGGTTGGGGTCAAAGTCAACTTCCGTGCCTATTTCAGATTTCGCAACCTTTTTTATTCTTGTCTCGAATGTTTCTTTAAACCTGATAATTCCGCCTGGTATATGCCATCCTTTTCCGGCGTACTGATCATCTCTCCATGCCAGGAGCGTACGACCTTTTTCGTCCTGTATTAAAAGATCGACATTGATAAGTGGAGTTGTCTCGCTGATATAATAAAAAATTTCGTCCGGCAAGCCATAGGACGGATTCGGAACATGCTTTTTGAGAATTTCAATAGCATCTTTAATTTCCATATAAATAACTTACGCCCCCCAACAAGGCATGTCAATTTTATATTGTAGGCGATAAACCTAGCACGAGTTCATATTAAAGGTATATAAAAAAACCCGCAGCAAAGCCGCGGGGGATGAGGTAGAGATGTATTACCGTTCCATCTTGAAGTACTTGCGATACCACATAGACGTATACTCGATGCCCTCCTCGAACGTGTATTGCGATCTCCATCCGAGGATACTAGTCGCCTTCTCGAAGCTCAGGCTTTGAGAGGGGATCTCGTTCTTCTGTGTGCTGCGGATCACATACTCACACTTTCGCTTCAACGTCTTCGCGATCGCATCGATCAACTCGATAACGGTGAAGTTGTACCCGGTGCTGAAATTGAACGCTTCGCCTTTGGAGATATCCATCTGCTCCATAAGGGCAACGTACCCGTCGGCGACGTCCTTTACGTAGACATAGTCACGGACGAACTGTCCGTCGCTGCGAAGCTCGAGCGGCTCGCAACACCAGGTAGCCCGCATGATGCCGGGCACGATACGGTTGAGGTTGAGATCCCCGGGGCCGTAGATGTTCCCAAACCGACTGACTGCAACGGGCAGGCCATAGGTCTTCGCGTAGGTCCGCGCGATCAGGTCGGTGCATGACTTGGAGACATCATACGGATGATCTCCTGCCATCGGCGCATCCTCGGTCGCATTGTCGCACTTCTTTCCGTACGCCTTGTCGCTCGAAGCAACAACGACGCCTTTGACCATCGTCGAACGCCGAGCTGCTTCCAAGACATTCACCGTCCCCATGATGTTGGTTTCCAACGTCTCACGTGGATTGACGAATGCCGTGTTGACGATCGGCTGTGCGGCGACGTGAAAGATGTGTTCGATTTCATACCGGGTGACCACGTCAAGTACGCGTTGCGCATCCTTGATGTCGCACGTTGCGCTGACGACATGATCACCAAGCTTCTTGCCAGCGAAGTAGGACCACGGATTCGATGCTCGGCACGTGATGTGCACATGCGCACCCATGGCGATCAACTTCTCGGTCAGATGTCCTCCGACAAGTCCTGTCGCTCCGGTGACCAGAACGTTTCGGCCTCTTAAGTCGTGCTTTGTCACATGCCACCTCCTGTATGCGATTGTCTTAATGCATGGATATGCTATTAGTGTTCTGACTTTTGTATAGTGATTTTTAATGAAAAAGTCAACAAAAAGAGGGGCCGAAGCCCCTCTCACGTTTACCAGACCTTCCAAAACGGATCGCACTCCCACAGCTCATTCAGCTCAAGAACTTCCTTTTGAGTGTCCATGGGTTTCCACCTTCCCCCATGGGAAAAGACAGACAGCTCTCCGCGCTCCGCCAGCGGGATGAACACGTGTTCGATCATCGAATCGGGGTCAATCAGGTCGAGCGCCTCGTTCTTGAACACCATGAACCCGCCGTTTACGTAGTCGGCGTGTTCGCCGCCTATAAAGTCTTTGACCTTCGCCTGGTGAAAATCCCTAGCCTTACCGGTACTGTCATCGACGGAGATCAGGCCGAATCGCTCTTCCTTGTGTACGCCGGTGATCGTGCCGATCGTACCCTGCTTTTGATGGAACTCGACCAGCTTGATTACGTTGACATTGCCAACCCCGTCACCGTAAGTAAGCATAAAATCTTCACCACCGAGATGGCGCCGTAAGCGCCTGACGCGCTCGCCCGTAAGAGAATTCAGACCGGTTTCTACAAATGTGACTTTGAAGTCGTCGCAATCGTTGTTGTGAAACGTCAGCTCGGCGGTCTTCGTGTCGAGCGTGAAGTCGTTCAGGAATGTCCTCCAGTGCAGGAAGTATTCCTTGATCATATCGCCACGATACCCTAATGCGAGGATGAATTCGTTATATCCGTAGTGGGCGTAGATCTTCATGATGTGCCACAAGATCGGCTTACCGCCGACGAGCACCAACGGCTTCGGCTTAAACTCCGTTTCCTCCTTCATGCGAGTGCCTTGCCCTCCGCACAGAATCACCGTTTTCATATACCCCCCCTTATTCGGTTGTATCCGCTGTATGTACAGCTAGTTCTAGTTACTGTATAAAAATTTTCTCATTAAAAGTCAAACGGTTCTTTGTTGTCCTGCTGCACTTGTTAACGATTAACCAGCCCAAACACCACCACCCCGAACGCAACTCCGACATTCAAAGATTCCTTTTTTGCCACGCATTGGGATTTTCAAAAATAGTGTGCTTATTAATTTACCGCATAATTTCTCGCAGCAAAATCATATTGGGCAATAAAAATACTCTTGAACGGCGTCAGAATATTTAATTCATAGAATACAAGAACAGCCTCTCGATATTCCTGCTCGTTCACGCTGCGGTAAGAAAGTGGCGCCAAATCATATGCCAGCAAGATAGCATCAGCCAAAAGTCTACCAGTTCGCTTGTTTCCATCTTCGAATGGCTGTATATACGAAATGCCAATAACCGCCAAGAGTGCTTTTCCGTAAGGAGAATCACATTGCACTATTTTTTGAGTAAGTGCGTGTAATGCTTCAGATATCTGAAATTCATTGTCAAGAGGTCTATAAATAGAGCCAGTAACGCCAACTGCTCTTTTTCTTAAATTAAAACCCACATTAAGATCTTTTACTAAGATCTTATGCAGCTCCTCAATATCATTTTTTGAAAGACTCTTAAATCGATCAGCATTCTTGTGGACATATTCAAAGGCGCTCTTATGATTCAAGATCATCTGAGTTTCATCTTTTGTCTTCCCCGGTGCTGCAATGTGTCGGAGAATTAACATCTCAGTATCTAGGAGACTATACGTATTTCCTTCAATCTTTGACGACTTCCAAGAAAGCTCGATAATCAGCCGCTCTAGCTCCTTTCTTCGTATGCTTTCTGGCAGATCATTGATCCTCCGCCGATATTCATGAGTCGCTTCATCAAGAACCCGCTCTTCTGTCTCATTAAAAAGAACCGTGGGCATTTCAACAAATAGATCAAAGTTATATCGGGTCATCCCATATCGATTATCGGGGTCAACTGAACAATAAGCAGAAGCGTCTATATCTGCAAAAACTCTCCCGGTCGTACTTATTGCATACGCCGTGGATCGTCCCGACCCAGAAACCCTTAACACATTCAACTTGACCAATTCGGACAAGATTCTCTTTACAGTCACGAGAGAAATTTGCTCGCCAGATTCCTTTAAATCGGAGTATATCTGAGATGACGAAAAAGTCTCCCCTTTTAGTAAGGTTGTCACTATTAGTTGTTGTTTTTGATTCAATTGGGTCATATTCGTATCATTTATATATAATTATCGTATCATTATGATACGATAATTACAATACTTTGATACGAAAACACGCCCTGGTCTTATTCACTTGGCCCTATTCAGAATCCCAAACACCACCACCCCGAACGCAACTCCGACATTCAAAGATTCCTTTTTCCCGTGCATCGGAATTTCCAAAATATGGTCTGTGCGGGCCAGGATCCCCTTTGGCAGTCCTTCTACCTCATTGCCCATTATCAGGGCTAATTTGGCCGTTTTTGGGGCGTTAAAGCCTATATACGGCACCGAATCAGCAGATTGTTCGACTGCGCAAATGGTATACCCCTCCTTTTTTAATCTCCCTATGAGGCGAACAGCCGATTTTGAATATTCCCAAGGAATATAATCCTCCGCACCAAGCGATACCTTGGAAATATCTTGACGCTTACGCCCAAATTGGTCGACGGGTTGTGGCGTGATGCCACACAAAAACACCTTCTTTACACCCGCCGCATCGGCAGTCCGGAATATGGATCCGACATTATGCGTACTGCGAATGTCGGGCAAGATGACTACGATTTCCATTCGCAAAGTATATCATAAAAGACCCGCTTAAGCGGGTCTTTTATTAATTAATCTCGAAATACATATCATGAACACCAACATCACGTCCTTCGCTCCCCACGTATGTCGTCAATCCTCCGTTCACATATGCGCCATACTCAGCAGCACCATACACACTACTTAGAGCATCGGACGGCGGGATAAAGTACAAAACATAATTAATAGCAGGATCAAGTGCGATCAAATTGCCAAAATCAAACACCATCGACGTCTTTACATCCGCGACGTTATTTTCTTCACTTGAATAAACCTCTGCGATACTTGTCTTTGCACACGAAGCGAGGTCGGTACAAATGCCGACGCGCCATCGCCCGGCCCTTTCGCTTTCGCCATAGATCCGAACTATTTTTATTGATGAGATAGCATTCTTTCCAATTACCTGCTGATAACGCGCTTTTACGGTCGGGGTAGAGCGTATGGAATCATTCAGCTGGGAGAGCGTTGCGGGGCCGGAAGGGAACGCCACTACATCACTATCGACAAAATCGGTCGTTGTTGATTCTGTAGACGTGGGTTCAGGTTCGAGTACGACTACAGGCATAACATTTTCCATCCCTGGAGTTGATGATGCCGCTTGCCATACATCGCCGAACTTTTGCAATGAATTACCGTCGCCCTGTGCGCCGGTAGCCGATGCGTACATTGTTGTATCGATAACCAAGTCGCCATTCTTTAACACAAGAAATTCGCCCTCATTACTCAATGAGAACGTGCTATCAAAAAGCGTTCCAGTAAAACCGCTGTTATCAGCAAGAAACGCCGTACTATCATTTCCAATAACCGCATACCCCGCCGGAAGTAGCGAGGGACTGCCTTGTTTTAGAGTCAGCCCATGATGCGTTTCGTTCTCGTAGAATTTCCATTCGGCAATATCAACAGTTGTGGTCCCGTTATTATACAACTCAATCCACTCGCGACCCTCATCAGCCCCCGGGAGGTCATACATGGCCTCGTTAATAATAACCGGATAAAACTGCATTATAGTGGTTGTGGCAGTAGTGGTAGCAATATCTTCTGTCGAAGACTCAGTTACCTGCGTTGTTGTCGCAAGTGCAATAGAACTGATCGCAAAATACATATCCGCGAGACCCGTATCGATTGCCTCATTGATGTAATAGGGCTCATATTGTCCAAACGCATACAACTTTCCGCCGAGATATACATCAGCAGCAGATCCCCGAATATGCGATACTCTATCTTTGGCAGGAACGCTTCCCGTCGGTTCAACAAACAGCGCATATAGCATGCCAGCATCAAGCGCCACGGGTTCATTAAATCCAAACGTAAGCAACGTTTCAGTATCTCCACCAGGCATATCCCGATCAGCAAAGGCCTGAACCAAAACAGTTGAGCACTTGAGAGTCAACGGGTTGAATGCACAAACGCCACCTCTCCACTTACCCGCAACTCCCGAACCATATACCGAAAAAGATCCGACGGTATACGAAGTACTGGTCGCTAATGATTGATAATAGGTTATCACGCTCAACCCTCCCGAATCGGCACTGTGAATTGACTGCGAAGACGTTGCATACATATCCGCAGTCGTCGTGGCCACATTAACAATAGGCGCACTGTTTATGCGCCCGGGAGTCGAAGATGCGGCAACCCAAACGCCATCAATCAATTGCAGTGAAGCACCATCACCGTAGGCACCTGTACTCGACGCATAGGAAGTCGAGTCTATGGTCAACGTGCCATTTTTAAAAGAAAGCTGTTCTCCGTCATTGTTAAGCGAAAAGGAGCTTTCAAGAATACTCCCGGTAAACCCTGCGTTATCCTTTAAAAATTCATCTTTACTTCCCGTGATAATTACATAGCCATCAACCGACATAACGGAAGATCCCTGCACAGCAGCGAGTTCATGGTTCACCTCGCCCTCGAATAATTTCCAATCTAGAATATCAACAGTAGTCGAACCGGTATTGCGCAGCTCTATCCATTCCCGATTTGTATCAGCCCCCGGTAGATCATACATGATCTCGTTGATGGTAACCGGATAAAACTGCGGTTCGGCAATCGAAAGCGAATCGCCACCGCGCCCACTTTGCGCCGAACTCAAAGAAACGGAAATTCCCCCGCCATTTGAATACGTGACGCCGGCAGAATTTTCTTTCTTAGGTGTTCCTCCCACGCTCGAAGATGTGCGCCAGCCACCACCTGAGTTGCGCTCCATCGTCTGCTTGGAATCATTACTCCCTGCAGTCCAATGCGCCGCAACGGGGATCTCGTCAACAATACTGCACGAGGAATCAAACAAATGCAGTCCATCGCTGGAATTTCCGAGCGCACCCGAATAAATAAGATCTGCCGTGACGCCAACCGCAGAATTATTATCGGTTCGCTCCAGAAGCACGATCTGCCCTGCCTTAACGGTTGAATTTTTTAAATCATCTAATCGAATTTTAACGCCACCTCCTTTGTTTAATAATTGCCAACCCGAAACATCGACATCGTTTGAAGAAACGTTTTTGAGCTCGATCCACTCGTCACCTGCACTGCGCACACCGCCCATCCATGCCACCTCATTTATAACGACACCCCTCTGTATAGATTTAGTGGTAGACCCATATGGGCATAAAGGAGCATCTAATTGCTTTGACGAAGCACTCTTCACTAGCTCTACCTCCTGCGCATCAGACTCAACAACTTCGGGCTTTTTCTTCTCTAGGGCAAGTACCGTTTTATCTTGCACTTGCGCTTCCTTCTGCAATTGAGCTATCTGCAGCTTTAACGCAGCAATCTCATCATTCTTCTTTGTAGCCGCGTCTTTTTTAACCGTAGTCGTATTGGGACCGGCAGACGCATCCGCTTCGTCATTACTACCGGTATCAAGCTCACTGGATTCCAGTCCTACACTGCCCACATCAGTCAATCCATTGTCGTTAGTAAACAACCCTCCGACAAATTTTGCCGAAGAAGTAATGCCATTTCCGATAGCACCCAGTACGTTTCCAAAGAACGCTCCTGTCTTCACTGTAACACTCTTCACACCACCCCAAATAGAACTAACAACGTTAGAAGCCCTTGCGACAATACTCGGCTTCGGCGTTTCTTCTTTCAAAAAATCAGGATCTTGTCGAGCCTTTTCAACATCGTGGAAGAATAGGTCAATCACCCCAGCGCTATAGTGAACCGTACGGACGGAAAGAAGGGACCAGTAGGATTCCATAACTAAATCCTTAGTCACAGAAGTATTAGCACTATTCGTTCCATAAATATCATCTAGATTTCGCTGGGCAACTAAGAAATATTGACTCCCCTCATCATCCTTACTCTTAAAATAATACCATCCGTCATTTTTAGACTCAGCAGTCTTAAAATCAAGCTCCGGGAAATCGTACGCCCCTATAGATTCGGGACTATAGAAATATTTATTGGAATACTTTGCCAACCCATCGAAGTACTTATCGAGCGAACGAAGACTGACGGGCTTTTTATCTCCGATGCGACTCCTAAGCTGATCATCAGGACTATTTGAATCGTACCGGGCTGTGTATTCTTCATATTTACTACCCTTTACGTGACTGTCGTTTCTTGTATGCTCAGGTACCCCCATATCCTCCATAAGATGGAGAATGTGGCCGAGCACCTCCATGGCCATTGCTTCGTCGCCATTAAGCCAATAGCGAATCCCCTCATTCCATGCAAAGTTCGAGGTTGGATAAAATCCTTCTATTTTTTCTTTATCAACCGGAGCAAGAGAGGAATCCGAAAGGAGTGTGTATTCAACACCGCCCTGACTCACTAAGTCATTAGCCCATTCCTTCGCCGACTCACCGTCAAGAAGACCATCACTAAGCCCCGCATCATTAATGGGATCATAAAAATGATTCCGATACCGAGGATCGTCATCCTCGTGGATAGATCCGTCTATCAAGAAGCGCTTCAGATCAGCAGATATCTTATTCTCCGCCGTGTTTTTGTTATACAGCTCGATTGCTTCAGCAGTTAGATAGGCATGCGTATTGACTTCGTATCCATACACCAATTGCGCAGAAAAAAATAAACCAACCACCAGTAGAAGCGAGGGAATCAAAACGCCAAATTTTCTATTTTCCATACGCTTGAATATTTATCCTTAGTTATTTCAACACCTATCTGAGCTCTTCCATTCTCAAGATAAGAAAACCAGACATTATTATCCGAGGAGTTTGAATCTTTTTCCAACTTCGCCTTCCCTAAATAATCAAGCAGCGTCTCAAACTTTCCCTCCGCACGAATCCGATCGAGATTTGCTATCAGCATGTCCTGCCGCTTCTGCGGTTCAATCACAAAATATTTTTCCGCTTGCTCAATGTCGCCTTTTTTTAACGCCGCAGTAAATAACTGCAACGTTTCTTCCGGCGTTGCGCCGCCATCCTTGTCATTCTTCAACCGCTCTTGCAGTTCGCTCATCGCTTGCTGATTGCGCTCCATGCCCTCCACAAATTCCATATCCTCCTGCTTCTGTATGTACATACCAATGGCAGGGATGCCGATAAATCCGACCAATAACAATGCAAAAAATCCTCCAATAAACTTCCAATAATGGTTTTTGATCGAGCCTTGCTCACTGTTCCCATTAGTTCCCTTATCCCGTTGTTCCGTCCCCGCAATGCCGTTCTCCCCTAAAAGCTCTGCGTCCTTTTCCAAATATTGTGCAATAATACCTTCCTTTTGCTGTTCTTCCATAGTTTTCTTTGTCATTCCTGCGCATGCAGAAATCCATTACCCTAATTAATTTTTCCTAACCTTTTACGTCGTCATTCCGATCTCATTCGACAGGCTCAGGGCAAACTCCGAAGTACTCTTCGGAGTCGAGGAATTTGTTGCAGATTAGTCGACTGCACTCCCTTTCGCTCGGGATGACAGAGTGGGCAAGCTCACAAAATAAAAACGGGCGTCAAAGACCCCGCATTCCAAAAAAATTACTGAATAAAGTTGTTGTCGATCATCTTCTTCATCTGTCGATAACAAAGTGAAATAGAGAAACGACGCAAGTGGATACAGTATACCATACTTTTATTTTGTATGCACAAATATGTACGTCATCTGATGACGTACATACCGGAATATTATTTTTCCAGAAGAACATCATATATTTCTCCAATACTGATATCCTTCACCCATTGATCCAACGCCTGCGCATACCCCTTCTCTCCTCCAAAAAATTCGAGCAGCAATTCTCGCTGTGTAACCGATGGAAAGTTTTTCTTTCCTAAATAATCCAAGTGACTCGACCACCGATAATTCTCCAAGTAACTCATCGCATCAGCATGATTATGTACAGCACGCTCTCGCCACCCATAATCAAACATATCGAGTGGATTTAAGTGAATATAATATGGCAGATGAACAAAATGTGCATGCGCCGTAACTAATATCGACTTATATCTCCCTTCAAATAGTGTCCCTTTTCGTTCATATCGTTCATTAAAATATCGCGAATACCCCATATTTAATTTCTTCATAAACTTCGAGATGCCACCTTCGATCGCGGGACTAAGTAATAGATGATAATGATTTGGCATTAAACAGAAAGCATGAATATGAACCAAAAGCTTCCGGGTATGTCCTTCATCTATGGCGATATGTCCTTCGTCGGCTATTTGCTTGGCTTTTTCGAAAATGCGGTGACTCGTACCAACAGATTCAACGTCATTAAACTCATAAAGGTCATGAATAAATCTAAGATAATCAAAAGTATCCTTAAAAATTTCTCGCTTATCGACTCCCCGAGTCAACGCATGATAAAGATCTGCCATATAATACATCGTACTACAATACACGCGCCATCGCTACATATGTACGTCATCTGATGACGTGCATATGTAGATGAGAAGCGCCTTCAGAAGCTTTCCTACTCCGCGCTCATAGGTTTATCGTATATGTCATATATCATGGCTAATTTGACCCATTTTATGGCATTAAAGGGCACGACAAATACCTTATCACATCGCTTTATATACCTGTTAACTATTTTTCAGTCTAGCATAAGGGAATCCCACCTGATGCGGAATGTACGTCATCAGATGACGTACATATTTTTATAAAACAAAAGACCCACACATTGTGTGGGTCTTTTGAAAGTATTTTATTGCTTCGTGGTCATCATATACATAATCCTGCCTTCGCAGTCATGCACATGTCTTGCGTCAACCATGAAGTTTTTTGCTTATTCGCATCTGGCGAATAAGTACATGGGATTTGATTTGGTTGTCCCGACTCCCTTTTGTCAAAGACGAAAGGCTTGCGTGAATCGGAGCCAAACGATTGTTTAGTTCTTTTATCCTTTGCGATAAAAGATTCAAAGTTTTGTTCATATCGGTTTTCCCGGACCACCCTCCCCTAGACGAATCAAGGGGAGAATGACCTGGGTCACACACACCTATTACAGGAGTAGTGAGACCGATATTCAGAATTGGTTTCCTCAAGCCGCCGAAGCGACTTGAGGATAGAGTTCAGTCAAACGATAAGCAAGAAGCTTATTGTCGTACTGAGTAGCTCTGGGTTGGGAAGTTATACAAGTTGGCAGCAGTCAATCCAAGTCCGCCTCCTGTTACATCATCCCAAAGGAAATTCGTGGTTCCCTGCACCTGTGCAGAAACTGCAGCAGTTGCACCTGAAGATACTACGCCGCCAGTGTTGGTTGCGAAGAGGCTAAAGGTCTTCGAGGTTCCCGCCGGGATGGAATATCCATCGCTGGTGGTTGCGGTATCACCAAAGTCAACAGTGATGACCGGGGAAGTGGTCGAAGTGGTGGTTGTTGCGGTCGTTCCGCTGATGGTCGTTGAACCATCTGCGATGCGAACAGCCGAGAGAGCAGGACCAGTGCTGAATCCTGAGTATCCAATGTTGAATACCAACTTGTTCAGCTTGATGTCACCCTTTGCGTCAGCAATGACGGTGACTTCTCCGATCTTGTTCTCAGAACCAAGCAACAATCCGCCCTGCTGAGTTCCATTGACGGTCAAGCTCGGCTTAGAAGCAACGAGCTGCATCGCATTGGAAACAAGCGTGGTGGAAGCTGTGGTCAAAGTAGCAGAAGTGTTTCCACTGGTGTACTTAACAGCAGTAAGCGTGATGGTATCAACCGCAGCAGACTGCGAAGCGATTCCACCATTCGTGTTAACGTTACCAAAGGTTACGTCAACAGCAATGTTCAATCCAGAAGCACCGGCCGGAACAGCAATGTTCAAACCAGTTACTACATTACCTGAAGTTGCAGTGATCGTCTTGGTAACTCCACCAACCTTGAGCGCAGTGATTGCGTCGGTTGAAGTAGCTACGTCGAAGGTCAACTCAGTGATTGTTACCGGAGCAGTTGAAGCCTTTACGTTATAGGTAACGGTCGGCATAACGGTTCCAGAAACAACGAGCTGGCTCGGAGCAGACGACGAAAGCTTAGTTACATCAGCCGCTACGAGAGTTGCCGTGTTGGCAGTCATCGAAACGCCAGTTGCAGCTGCGGTCGTCGAAACACCTGAGCTGATTCCGCGGTATGAAGAAGTTGCGTTCGTAAGAACAGATGCTGTTGAAGAAGCAGAAGCTCCAAGATCAGCAGTAACTTCAAATACCTTGGTCGAATTCATCGGGACAACAACATCCATCGTGAAGTTGTTGGCCGCAGTCGGCTGAGCAACGATGGTTGCTGAGTCGGTTACGCGCAAGTTGGAGATGTTCGAAAGAGCCATCTGTCCTGCGGTAACAACCAAACCAACTGCCATGTTCGTGACTCGGACATCCTCGTAGTTAGAGTTCGAGATCGTGAACGATCCAAGCTTAACATTCGAGTTCGGAGTAACGGTCTGGCCCAAGAATCCTCCAGTCTTGCTAAAGGAAACAGTAGCAGAACCAATGGTCAAGTTCTTTCCGGTTGCAGAAGCGCTCGTGGCAGTAGCCTGAGACTGCTGTCCGCGTCCAACAAAGGAGGTTACGTCAACCTGCACAGATCCTGCGGTGTAGTTGTTGCCAGCTCCATCGCGCAAATCTCCGCGCACTTCAAGGGTAACAGTTCCAGCTGCCGGGATGATCATGTTTGCGCCCGGAGTGAATGTAAGGGTTCCAGAAGTCCAGTTCTGTGAAGAACCGACTGCTACGCCATTTACATACAACGTTGCATTCTGGATCTTAGCACCGGAAACATATCCAGTGAAGGTTCCAGACGGGGTCAAAACCAACGTTTCGATCTTAACATCTTCTCCGTATGCCTTGAAAGCAAACTTACCAAGGATAACATTTGAAGATCCACCCACTACCTGAGTAGCAGAGTAAGACTGATCCTGGTTAACCGTTACGGTCCCCTTCTGGATCTGGAAGTTGTAACCATAGACGTTAGCTCCACTGATCGGGGCGATAAACGCACCCATAACCTGTGAATCCTCAATCATATAGTCAGCCAAGTTCTGTATATAGAACTGAGCAGATCGATCTGAACCCTTTACGAAGTCGCCGCGCAACTCAATAGTGCGGTTGCCAGCAGCCATATTTACCGGAGATCCGGAGAAGTCGAAGGCAACAAGGCCATTCGCATTCACAGTCGCAGTAGAACCAACCTTTACACTATCAACAAAGACGGAAAGGTTTGCAACTGAATCAGATGAAGCAGAACCGACGTACTTGAAGGTGATTCCCTTCAATACAACGGCGCGAGTTCCAATAGTAAAGGTTGAATTCCAAACGCTCTGGTTAACTGCACCAGCATCTACGTTCAAGTTGGTGTTCCCTTGGCTGTTGGTCTGCAAGGTTACAGTAGCCAATGAAGCGGCCGAGATCTGCATCGTATTACCCTTTACGCCGGTAACTGCAGTTGCAGTTCCACCGCTCATGGTGTACGAAACAACTTCGATCGCAACAGTGGTCTGGCTTGTTGTAGCTGTCGAAGGAACATCTCCTCGGATCTCGATAGCCTTTGGAGAAGTGAACAATCCAGACGGATTGTTGAAGGTGATCATGCCTTCTGCATTGATGGAAGCTGCATCAGAGATGCGGGTATTTCCATCGTACAAGTAGACATTAGTCAACACATCATTGGTCGAAAGACCAGTGCGGCGGAGCTGCAAGTTGGTAACTGCACCGGTTCCTGAGAACTGGAGAGAAACCATACGAGCGGCTGCCTGTCCTGCTACGATGTATCCTGCTGCCGGGTTATTGGAAGCGAGAGATACCGGACCGGTTGCGGTCGGAGTAGTAGGAGTAGTAGGAGTAGTCGGAGTGGTCGGAGTGGTCGGAGTTGTGCTCGTCATCATTCCGTTTACTTTGCCGCGAGTCAACGCGCCAAAGTATCCAACTGCTGGGGAAATGCCGTTAGCTGCCTGGAACTTTGCCAAAGCTGCTTTAGTTGCATTACCGAAGTAAGCGGTCGGGGTTGCGAGAACCAGGTGTCCTTGTGCAACAAGGAACTTCTGGAGCTCAGTGACATCTGCTCCACGTGAACCAACAGTGAGGTTGCGGGTAAACGTGTACGACGATGTCATTGTCGTTGCCGGAGTTCCGGACAACTGAGTGTTGAGGGCATTGATCTGGGCCATCAAGGCTGCGATCTGTGCCTGCAACTCTTCAGTCGTCGCGGCCGAAGCCGGAGCTGCTACGCCTGCCAACAAGGCAAACGAGAGCACAACGATGGAAAGTTTTTTAAATACTTTACTCATTTTAATGTTTATTCTTTTTCAGCGGCAACGAGAGTAGTACTGGATTCCCATTTTCACGGGAATGACAAATAGTTCATTCGTTGTTCGCTTTTGTGTTTTTCAGTAATTCTGAATGGTTAATTTCAATTCTAATTCAATTCGGTCTCAGAAAGTAATCGCCCCATCAATCGACCAACAGCCGAACCGGTGTGAGGTAAGGTGGCGGTTTGATCAAGGGATACTCTGATTTCTTTCCTCGCACTCGCCGAACCGAAGTTCGGCAAGAACGCGAAAGCCTCGCCGGAGCGAGGCTAAATAAGATTCCAAAGAAACGCACAAAAACATCACAATGGATGCCTTTGTGCCTATCCCCCACCACCGTGTATGCACAAGGTGTGCGGGGAATTTTTAGAATCTTGGTTTAGCCTCACTCCAAACCAGTTATATACATTGTAAAGTATGCATGCACTTTGTCAACAACTGAGACCAGCCAGCGACTAGTATGCATCCATACTTAAGATAACGGTGCTGTCCTGTATTTGTTACACAAACACAGGACAGCGACAAATAACTTATAACGAATGACAGGAAATGCAGAAAAACAAAGGGTCCGCCGTAGGCGGACCCTTTGTTTTGTCATAAGTTATCAGTCACTAGTCGCTGGTTATTTCGCCCGATACGCAGCCCCCGGACCGGTAGATCCGATACGATCAATGGATCCGTTATCCACAAGCTTTTGCAGATAGAAACGAATGGTTCGCTCGCTGATCTCGGGGAAGTTTGCAGTCAGCTCTTTAGTGGTGGTCTGTCCAAGATCCTTCACCTTTTGCAGGATAACATTCTGCCATGAGCCAGTTGTGGCGACTTGCGCTTGCCTGGTCGGGGTAATGACCGGAGCAGTAGTCGCGACTGGTCGGGACTGCGCCGGGACTGCCGGACTCTGCGCGATGAACTCAGACTGCCGAGCTGATTGAGTAGGCTGAACAACCTCCTGTACTGCCGATTGCATGAATTGATTCAAAGGATTGGCATTTGCCGATATTGCCGAATTTGATCCTCCATCCGCCGTGATGCTTGGGCGAGTAGCTACGGAAAGCAATTGTTCAATACTGCCGAATTGGCTTGCCTTGTCCTGAGTTTGCCGAATGGCTGAATTATCAACGCCCTGTTTCTGAACGCTCTGAATTCCAGATTCCGCCGGAACAGCAAGAGAGGCGCTTAGGATAGTCGAGGCAATACTTGCCGAATTGGCATTCGGCAATCCGTTGTCGGTTGTGAGTTGTAGGTTATTTGTATATGCCGAATTGGTAAACATACTATCCAGCGATACAGAAATGTTCTTCTTGTCTCGACGCTCGGAAATCTCGAATCGAATGGCCTTCGACAAATTATCAAGTTCTCGGTACAGGACACTCGCATTCACGGATGCGATCTGCCCAACGGACTCTGCCAAACGAATCAAAGAAGTTAGCTTCTCGATACGGGGAGATTCGTTTTCCGCTACCTCTAATAGGGTTCCGGGGTCGACGGTGAGCTCAACAGCCGCAGCTTCAACCTCCTTGCGCAACTTGTCTTGAGTGAACAATTCAGTACATCGGAATACTGCCCACGAAAGTTCGAAGGTCTGCGTCTTAATAAACTCGTAGTTGCTGATCATGGGGGTATTGTATACGGCAGTTCGGCAAGGTGTCAACACCTATATCTGATTCGGCATTAAAGTAATGAAAAGGCCGGCATAAGCCGGCCATAATGAGAAGGAAGTGTGCATTAGACCAAAAAGCATCTATGCCGCACACGAAGAAAGGAAAGGGCCATATCGGTATCCTCCGACCAGCGCAAATCTCGCAAATACAGCTCGGGGGTTGCCCAGCACGCGATTGCCTTACGCAACGAAGGGAATGCCGCGACTAGACCAACGACGGCCATCGACCCGGCTTCGGACAGAAGGCCAAGCTTTTCGTCGCGCACGCAAATGGCGCGCAACGATACATACATATCCTTACTACACATTGGCGATGCTCCGATGTGTCGAGTAAGCACAGCCTCTCCCCTACTAAAGATGACTTTCAAAACCGAGGTTTGTGCCCCGACCTGAGTTACCAAATAATAAACTCCGTTCACGCATCCTCCTCTACAAATAGATAATAGCTGCCCGAAGGATACGGTAAATAACACACCTGGTCAACCCAGAAAAATTCGGCAAAGCGTATCGCATTATTCGGCAATATGTGAACTTGTACTGAGTCCGCCGAAATATTGCCGAATTCGGCAAAGCGCATAAATACTAGAGTATATACATGCCGAACAAAAAAAGAGCGGCCGAAGCCGCTCTGTGCGTAGTACTCGATCAGACCGTGAGTTCAACTACTCCGAAAGAGCACCGCTGACCAGGAGCTGTCTTAAAGAGTCCCAGAACCTCGGCGGTGAACCCAGCCCAACGGGAATCGCAGGGTCGAACATCCATGACGCCGTAACATTCCGTTGCCCTGGAGAAGGAGGTGAACGCGCCGATGAGCTTGCGTGTCACCTCTTCTGCATTTCCGTAGAACGTCATCCGGTCTGCCGAAAGGGTTACTTTACGTAACTCCTTTTCGGAGATCAGTGACGTCGCGCCGCTTCTCCCCCTGGCCATCTTCTCGCTCAGCATAAGAATGCCGTCGCGCTGGTCAACCGAGTACAGGATCCGATGTTCCGGAGCCTCCACCGCAACTGCAACGAAATACAACTTTCTGTCTGGCATATGATTCCTCCTTGGAAGGTGCGGTACATAGGTCAGATTGACCGTTGGTATACTATACTCACATATTGATAACGATGTCAAAAAAGACGCCTCACTAAGAGGCGCCTTTTGGCTAGCCATCCCCGTTCTTTAACTTAAGAAACACGGGGATTGTAATCGCAAGGGCGACACCCGAAACGATCCAAGCGGTCGAGATCGAGTAGTACTTTGCCAACCACCCGCCAACCACCAGGCCGATAAACGCACCTGCATTGTTGACCATCGAGTCGAAGGACAAAATTGTCGCACGCTGCTTGCTCGGGATACGCTTGTTCATGTACGCCCGCTTAAGTGGAACAATCATTCCCCGACCAATCTCGTGAACAAGAAATGCGGGCAGAACAATCCACGCTCCGACCATACATGCTGCGACAAGTACGCCAGCGGTGGTAATGGCCTGAGACAAAATGAGCGCCCGCTTTTCATTCCCAACACGCTCCATGAATTTGCGAGAGAGGAAGCTGCCAAGCATGACGAATATCGATATGCCCACATACCCCCAACTAAGCCCCATAGTGTTAAAAGAAAAATCCTGCACAAGACGCAACTGCCATTGCATATTCAATGGCTGCACGCACATCGTAATGAGGGATCCGAAGATAACCACATAGAGTACCGATTTGCGCCTAACCCCATAGCGAATACTTTCGACAATGACCGTTCGAATCACAGAGAGGCTAAACGTGAACTGTTTACGCTCAAAGTATTCCTCCCTCATGATGCAAAGCGCAACAATGCCAAGCACGAACAATCCAACGCTCGAATAGAGCCAGGGCAACGCCAAGTCGCCCTGGGCGATATACCCTCCCAGCAGGCTACCGATAATACTGCCAATGCGTACAACATACTGCTCGCGACGAAAGATGCTATGCAACTGTCCCCGCATACCAGTATGCTTTACCGAATCAACGGCCCACGCCTCGAGCGAACCCGAACAGAAGGCAGACCCTGCAGCTCCTATAAGCTCAGCAAGGACACACATCCAGAACGAATCAGCCATATAATAGATTCCCATGGCAGCAGAAAGCACGAAGCAAGCAGCGATGAACGAATTTCTTCGCCCCAAAACATCTGCATACGCTCCCGTAGGAATCTCCATGCAGAATACCCCTACCACAAAGAAACAATTGACGAGATTCATCTGCAGCAGATCGAATCCTTTTGCGATAAGGAATACGGAATAGGTAGAAAAGATAAATGAGAGTGCAGTGGTAAAACATCCCGAGAACAGGTAGTACTGCCAAACAATACTTCGCACCTTGTGCCGATCGATAGACTGCCGCATAACACACCTCCTTTGATTGGCTGCTTGCCTAGATATGCGCACAATGCGCCCTTCTACTACTGCCAACGCGTCATCACCTCCCCCGTTTGTTGTGCTTCCTATATAGTATTGTGAATGTTCTCCCCAGATGAGCACCGGATACAAAAAATCTCGGCTTTCTATCTGGCCGAGATCGTCTTATACGCACATGGTTATAGCGAAAAAGCTATAGATTGGGGTATGGAGATAGAACACTGCCTTGGCCAAACAGAAATGGGGTTTGCAAAATGAGGCCTCCCTTGGAGACGACAAATGCCTGCGAAATCGCGAAAGGATTCACTATTCCGCACATATTCTGTTGTTTGGTGGTATACCAAGACATATAAATGTTGTGTGTTATATCGCCTACTATATAGTGTAGGCTGTACTGAATATAACGACACAAATGGTGATTTGTTTCAAGTTTCGCCCTGCGATGTATACCGCTGCTGATTTTTGACAAATGGCATAAAATCTATACAATTATATATACGTTTAAATAAGCCCGGGTGGCGGAACTGGTAGACGCACACGACTCAAAATCGTGCGAGAAATCGTGGGAGTTCGAGTCTCCCCCTGGGCACATATATAAAAATACCCTTGCGGGTATTTTTTATTCAAACCTTACTTTCACCTTCTTCATCTTTTGCTTATTCACCTTAGGCAAGGTGATGCGCAAGACGCCGTTTTTAAATGTGGCAGTCGAATGATCCGGGTTGATCTCCTGCGGAAGGATGATCGAACGGGAAAACTTACCCCAATAGCACTCCTGATACAGATAGTCGTTATCTTCAACCTTTTCACGCTGTTCGCGCTTACCCCGAATGGCGACGGATTCCGGTGATATTTCCAGATCCAGGTCATCAATGCCTACGCCCGCGACAGGTGCTTCAATAATGATGTCATTCCCCGCCTGATACACATCAATGGCGAGCTGCCCCTCCCCTTCCTCAAAATCATCAGATTCGTCATCGTCCGATTCTATTTCATCAACTTTGGCCAATTTCGGTTCAAATTCTTCCTGCTCGGTTGCACCCGCGAGCTTCTCGAAGAATTTCTTGGTGTCATTGTTCATAGTGTAATGGTATCATTTTTCGCAAAACCTGTCCAAATGATCAGAGACTTGTAGACTGCTTAAGCTTTTCAAAATCATAAAACACAAAGAATGCCGCCAAGATTAATGCACCGATGGAATATAGCAGTCCGCCTTCAAATACGACAATGTAATAATTGAAGATCGTATGCAGCAGGGTCGCCATAATAAGTCCCCAGATCAAATAGATAAAGGTATGTTTTTTGATGATCCCGCGAGCCCAATAATACCCCATCACAGAAGAGCTCAATGCGTGAAGCAATGTAGCTCCCAAAAATCTAAACATCAGTGATCCAATAGTAATCGCGGCAAATCCGTTTTCGAAGGCAACTGCGATGTTTTCCACGGCAGCAAGTCCCATGGCAGCCGCCATCATATAGATCATTGCGTCGACAGGCTCATCAAAATACTTGCTATGCCGAATGACCGCATATGCGGCAAGGAATTTAATCAACTCCTCGATCGCGGCAAATGCCGTAGCATAGCGCAACGAGTCTTGGAAGATGCCGAAGGTAATGAGGTAACTACTAGTCCATACCTGGGCAAAATACGCCCCCAAGGCAGCAAGCGCGCCGACCACAAAGACGGAAAAGATCATCTTACGGGGCTCGGGGTGGAGGTCTTCCTGTAAAAAGAAACTGAGCCAGATGAAACTCGGAAGGAGCCCAAGAATAAGAACGAGAAAATTCATGTATCCAGTATAGCAAAAATGCCGCACAAAGCGCGACATTATTGCTGATCAGCTTAGAGCTCCATATAGCCCTTGATGATATATTCCTTCATCATAGCTTCCATTTCCTCTTGTCCAAAATATTCAAGGAATATCTTATTCCACATTGACTCCTGGTGATGGTAGAGATATTTGACCATCTCCTTCTGCTGTACCAGTGCCATGGCTGTGTCAACAAGGTTGAAGCTTACCAACACGTCGATCCCGGCATCACTCTTAAAGTAATCACCAACCCAGTTTAAGTTCTTCCAGAACGCAAGATCGGTAGAAAATCCATCAATCTGGCGGGCAACAACCATAAGGAGATGTTCTGCCTTTTCCCAGTGCAATGCCTCAGGGTTAATATGCGGAGCAAACAAGCGCCAGTCAAATTCATCATCCTTTGCGAGATAGCGTTGCACAACCATCCATGGCATCTTGCCTCCGTCGGCAGTAATTTGAGTATCAAGCACATCACCGCGGAGCAATGACTGCAGATTTCCCACGAATGTTTCCGGCTGGTTTGCAAACTTACGGATGATGTCCGAATAAAACGGAATTTCATTGAAGTAGTGGAGAAGCAATGCGAGATTACGCAACGTTTCACCGGAGATCTCGAGCGGTAACGGGATCACGTAAATGATACCCATTTCCTTCAAATGACTGATGTTATGGTACTTCTTCTTCATGAAGCCCTCGGCAAGCGTTCCCCACTTCTTTGGCAACGCGATCGGAGTGATGGGGCGCTCTTCAAAATCATCCGGAGTAACCTTCTCGTATTGCTTAAAGAATACGGTATTGAGCCATTCGCCACCCTGGAGGAAGCGCAACGCACAGTAGATTTCCATCAGGTCTTCATTTTCGAGTAACTGGTCGATATTGTCATACCCTAATGCTTCGATGACTTTCGTTGGCGGCTCAGCCTTCAAAAACTCGATTGCCTTTTCCTTCTTAAGGAAGAAGCCTGGCTTTGGATTAATAGAGGTTACGATTGTATCAAGTACACGCTGCCAATCGGCAGGTTCGGTGACCTGCGGACGACCAAACGCTTCATAGAACGATGCGTCATCTGCCTCGATCTTACTGATCAATGCATCATAAATCTCCTTAGCGGATGACTCGCGCGTCAACCCAAGAATATTGAGCCGCCCGTCGATAGAGGTCCAATTTTCCTCCATGATCTTATCCAGCACGCCGACCTTCCCCGTCAAAGCGGAGAGTCGTTCTTCTGCAACGCGGATCGTATCTTGGTCCGTGCGCAGTATCTTTGCGATCTTTTCATATGATTTCATAATGGTCTCATTATACAGCACCAGAGCCGGGATAACAAAATGGCGCCCGAGGGCGCCATTTTTATCTCATATCGCTTACTTCAAAATCTCTATTCTCTTATTGCGCCTCCGTGTGATCCCCGCAATGCGGGCAAAACGGTAACCCGACAAATCGATCCTTGCCACAGTGCGCACATACTGCACGCGTATGCGCACCGCAATTCGGGCAATACATCGCAGCGAGATCGAGATTCGTCTGACACTGCGGGCATTCCTTCGCGCGGAATCGCCTAATAATCACACGTCGCGGATCAAAGATCTTCTTTTGCAGGAAGTAGACCGCGCCTCCGAAGATGGCAAACGAAAGGAACATGCCGAAGTAGAAGAGTAATGATCGAAGAATATTATACTTCCCAAACCACTCAATCAGTACACGCAAGATCTCCGCAAGGAACAATCCCCAGAACCAGAAGAGGACCGTCTTAAGTAGTAATAATCCAAGAACCGCAACGATGGTCGTTATGATGACCGTATACGGACTGTTCTTGCGATGCAATTCGAGGTACTTGCGCAACGCAAGGAAGAAGAACGGGATAATCAAAAGAAATTGCAACAGGAACACTTTGAACTCATACCATCGCATCGCACGCTCATGCGCCTTGAATACTGGTTTGTATGCAGTAGTAAGATCCTTGTCGATCGCATCAAACGCAGGGCGAAATGCGTCAACCTGCATCCGAAGCTGGTTCAACCGTGAGACCAATGGCGCTTCTCGCTGACGCAACTGTACAATGGATTGCTGTGATGGGGTTGTGGGAAATATCGGCTTATCGATTTCTGCCTGTTTTTCCTGCAATCCAACACCATACTCGCCCGTCGCCCGCTCAATCTGTGAGCGGATTGATTGTAAATTGTTATCAAGCTGTATATATTCGGTCACAACCGGGTCGATCTGTTGCTCGATGGTGATACGTCGCTGATACAGGGCGGCAACGCCTCCAGCCTCCTCCAACGGGCTGAGCCGGATGGCGCAGTTATTCGAATCTTCATAGGCTAATGAACGAACCAAATCTTCCTCGTAATAAGTCGGTAGCTTATTTTCATACGGTCGCTCTCCCGCTGTATTAGTCTGATATCGATACGAACAACTTGAAAGTGCCTTTGGCCGATCAGGGATATTTGAGAGGTCGTCCATTGCATAGAGCCCAAAGTAGATGCCCGCAATAAACATCAAGATAAGCAATATAATACCGGTCTTCGGCGTTCGCCGCTCGGTTTCCTCATATCCCGGCGTTGTGCGGGATATCTCTTCTTGGTTTTTTTTAAATAGATTGAACATAGTTGTTTATCTGAAACTATTAGTTTAGGGTGTCATTCCCATAGAGGCGAGAATGGCACCCTCCCTTTCCGTATTTCGTATTTCTTTTTTCGCACTTAGTTATGTTCCGCTTCAATCTTCCCCCACAACGTGCGCAGCTCACGGATGGCATCCTTTGCCTGTTCCTTGTTGGGCGGCATGCCGTGCCAGGCATAATTGTTTTCCATGAAGCTAACTCCTTTGCCGGGGATTGTGTGGACGATAATAGCAGTCGGACGCTCGTAGATCGCCTGGGCTTCGACGACAGCCCCGGCGATGGCACGGAAGTTGTGCCCACCCACATCGATTACGTGCCAATTAAATGCTTCGTATTTATCGCGCAATGGCTCAAGCGGCATCACATCCTCCGTAAACCCACTGATCTGGATATTGTTTCGATCAATGATCGCAGTAATATTATTCATGCGATTCTTCCCCGCGTAGAGGATGGCCTCCCAAGTATTGCCCTCGTTATGCTCACCATCGGACATCAAGCAGTAAATACGATGTTTCTTATTGTCGAGCTTCGCCGCATGCGCCATGCCAATTGCTTGTGACAATCCCGATCCGAGCGGCCCCGATGTCGTCTCAATACCCGGCAATGCCGTGCGATGCGGGTGTCCCTGTAGTCGGGATCCGAGCTTACGTAGCGTCTTAAGCTCCTCGACCGGGAAGTATCCGGCATGAGCAAGTGTCGCGTAGAGCACGGGACAAATATGTCCGTTCGATAATACGACGCGATCCCGATCGGCCCAATGAGGGTTCTTCGGATCGTGGTTAAGCAAATGAAAATACAGCGTAGTAAACACATCAGCCATACCAAGCGGCCCGGCGCTATGCCCGGAGCCGGCCTCTTCGAGCATCGCAATAACGTCCTGCCGGATCACATTTGCCTTTTCTTCTAATAATTTCAACTTCCGTTCATGCAATTGGTCCATATAAATAAGCATACCATATTACACAATACTTCTGCACGCATAATTCAAAGCACAAATTACCTACTTCTAATACGGCGGGATGATGTAATATGTATAATTATACCATCATCGCAAAGCACACTATATTATTTAATCCGCCAATTGAGTATACTATATACCATAATTCACTTACTTAAAATATGGAGATAATAAATCAAATACTCGGCAGCATAAGTGTGCTCATAAGTGTCGTACTTGCCATCGTTTTAATTCGATCGAGTAAATCACTCACCGGTTCATTTTTTAAAAAATACTACCGGCTCATGACTATCGCTGCAGTTATGTTTGCCGCAGGCTTTTTAATCGAAGTCATTAGAAAACCGGCGGCATTGGATTACGAGATTATGGAATTTTTCCACCATATTTCACTCATAACCGGAGCAGTTGTTCTTGTGTATGCTTCCATCGTAATGCCAAAAGAAGCAGTAAAAATATCGGAAGTCGTTAACACGCTACAATAATAAAAGTTTCAAAATGTGGCAATCACCACACGCAATTTAAAGGGGCCGGTCATTTGACCAGCCCCTTTAAATTATTCCCCTTTCTTTTCTATATCAATCGGGGTCTTCATTTTCATAAATGTCGGGAATCGAAATGGAATAGTGATGGTTGCCTTGGGCATGACCAGGTCAGGAACCATCAACAATAACATGGCACTAAAGAACGAAAATACGCTCGCAAGAATGAATACGATATCGAATCCAAATGCATTTGCGAGTCCACCTCCAACAAATGCGGCAACCCCGGAGGCAAGCCCGATCGTCGTACTATCAAGCGACCAATCAAACGCATAATGTTCCTTGTCTAGATGGCGGGAAAAAATGCCAGACCATGCCGGCGCATACAACCCGAATGATAAACCCTGCAAAAATGCGACGATATACAATGTTGAGATATCTGTAACAAGCAGGTATGCAAGCGCAGTAAACCCGGCAAGCAACAAGGCGAGGATGAGCGTATAGAAATCATCACGCTCTCCCTCGTGGCGATCAAGCGTGATGGCGACCGGCAATTGAACCAACGACTTGGTGATCCAATAGGTTGCCACAACACCGCCAACAGTGGCGACCGTCGCTCCAGGGATGGATTCAACAAGGAAGATTGAGAAGATCGGCCCAATCAATCCCCATCCACCCCACAGCATAAGGTCGGACATGACAAAAAACTTGATAATGCGATTGATTTTCAATCCGGTCGTATCGATGTTTATTTTGATTCTCATATAATATAATTTTAAAATTGAAGGGATGCTTATTCTAAGGGACTTTTAATGTTCTTCAACATCGGGTTTGTCACTTTCGTATATATTTGCGTCGTCCTAATGTTAGCATGACCGAGTAATTCTTGCACATAGCGCACATCGACACCATTTTCCAATAAGTGTGTAGCAAAGCTGTGACGCAAAGAATGGAATGTCGCATCTTTTTGAATTCCCGCATTTTGTAATGCGCTTTCAAAAACCTTTTGTGCGGTCCGCTCAGTTAATTTTCCGCCACGTTCGCTCGCAAGTAAATATTCATTAAAATCACGCCCCGCTATCAATTTACTTATACCATTATTTAATATTTCCGGGAATACCGTAATGCGATCCTTATTTCCTTTTGCACCCTTGATATGGATTGTTAGCTCTGCCAAGTTTATGTCTTTGATCTTCATATTGACAACCTCACTAACTCGCAATCCTCCGGCATAAGCCAATGAAACCATCAGGTTATGTTTTTCATTAGCAATGCCATCTAATAGCGATTGAATTTCGGAGCGGGACAGCACTACTGGCAATTTGCTCGGTGTCTTGGCAAAACGGATATCTATTTTTCCGCGATAATTCAACACATTCCAGTAGAAGAAATTGATGGCCTGCAAAGCTTGGTTGGTTGTTTGTGAAGATTTACCGGCATCTACCTTAGACAGCAGATATGTTTTAATAAAATCCACATCGACTAAATTGAGATTCTCGCCTTTTGCGCGTAAATAGTCGGCAACACACACACGATAACTCTTGATCGTTTTAGGGCTATAATTCCGCAGCCGCAATTCGTCCTCCAGCTTTTTTAAATAGACGTCCATATAGACATGGTATATAATAATGAAGGTGTGTTCAAATTATATGTGATATTCGCCTAGTCAGCAATATTGAGTAGCATATACGAAAACACTTCGCATATAAATGAGTTACGCAAAATGTCGTTCGGCTTCACTCCATTTTTCGTAACGTGGAGCTTTGCGAGGGTTGGGCTTCCTCTCTTCCCTATCGGGACAAGTAAACAAGCCTCGCACCACATCGCCTAACAACCGCTTGGCGGCGTCCGCCCAAATCCCGCTCCGCGGGACTTCGCAAAGCTCCACGTTCAACGAAATAAATTTTTTATCTTGGTGAAAATTTAAAGTTTTGTGAGATAAATGGGGACAGAAAATTTGATTTTTTATTAATTTAAAGAGGGGGATACGGAGTTTTTCTGCTCTTTGGGGAGCAGAAAAAATTAATTCATTTATAATCAAAAATATGCTCGAAAAACCTTACATTCCATCGCAAGCTGAAATGGAAAAAGCTGAAACAATGGCAGCTGATTATCAAAAAACACCCGAACAAGTCAAGGAGGATGAAGAAAAAAAAGACAAAAACAATGAGGCTCTAATTTCAGATTTAGCTGGAATAGAGATTTACGGCTCTAATTCAGTGAGTGAGCAGATAAAACAAAATTATGCTGAAATGGCAATTAAAGTCATCACTGATATAAATAAAAGCGCAGGAAAAAAATTATCATGGACTTTTAGGTTATTTGGACCGAAATCAGATAAGGATATGAAATTCAAAATGGAGGAAACATTGAATAATATGGCAGCAGCTTTACGTCTTGAGCATGAGAAGGCAGCAAACGAGGTGGGCCTAATTCGCAAGAGAGGCGATAATACAGAAATGGATAAATTTATTGCGGAAAGAGAACTAGAAAGAAAAGGCCTCTTGAAAAGTTTAAAGGAAGGATATGCCGATTTTGTATTAAATAAAGACGAAGGAACAATTCAGATAGGTATGACATCGGATGGCTATAAACTTAAATCTGGAGAATTAATGAATTTTGATGAAATAACAAAATACATCAGAGAGAATATGTAATGCCGATGAGGAGTTTTGAAAAATGAAATTCACCCCTAGCCCCTCTTTCATTTTTCAAAAGAAAAAATCAAATTTTCTTATACGATAAACTAATGTATAATGAATTTAATAACGAGATAAAAAATTGACATCGTCGAACAACTCATATCTGGCTCAAGAAATTGACACTTTAATGTTTCAGATGAAAGCCAATTTCTTTCGACCCAAATTTTTTCGCAATTGCATTGCGCAAAAACTTCAGATATAAGTAACGTTACGCAAAATGTCGTTCGGCTTCACTCCATTTTTCGTAACGTGGAGCTTTGCGAGGGTTGGGCTTCCTCTCTTCCCTATCGGGACAAGTAAACAAGCCTCGCACCACATCGCCTAACAACCGCTTGGCGGCGTCCGCCCAAATCCCGCTCCGCGGGACTTCGCAAAGCTCCACGTTGGACGAAATGCCATAAGGAAATTAGGGGGATGGCACATCGTCCAACACTGTGTATCTGGTTTCATGAAAAGGGATTCAACAAATAATCTTTTACAATTCAAAATGCCATTTTTTGGGATAAAAAAATCCGCCAATCTTTCGAGAGGCGGAGGATGTGTTGTTTGCTGATTTATTATGTTCAGCTCATATTTTTCTTGACGACCTCGAGATTGCTTTCGAGCAGCTCTTCCTTGACGTCGTCGTCGATGTCATCCCATGCGTTGTCCAATCCTCTGCGGCCTGTCAGATCGCCGAGGATAGCAAACAGAATTTTTTTTGCCGGTTCGGTCGGCTTGGTTGTGTAGCGCTCCTGAAACTCCTCAAGTAACGTTGTCATAAAGTCCTCCTCATGATTTTGATATATTATCCAAATGTTGTTGAATAATATATTATGATAGCACATTATTCGTTGTATGTCAAATATAGAGGAGTAAAAATTCCAAAAATGGCTCAAGTTAAGGAAATTATTTGTTGAATTCCTTTTCATTCCACCCAAATTTTTGCTTCTTTTATCTATTTGAACTAATATTGAGGAAGCGAAGCAAAAACTTCAGATACACAGTAACGTTACGCAAAATGTCGTTCGGCTTCACTCCATTTTTCGTAACGTGGAGCTTTGCGAGGGTTGGGCTTCCTCTCTTCCCTATCGGGACAAGTAAACAAGCCTCGCACCACATCGCCTAACAACCGCTTGGCGGCGTCCGCCCAAATCCCGCTCCGCGGGACTTCGCAAAGCTCCACGCTATGCGAAGACGTTGTACGAAATTACTTCTTTATTAGGTACTATAAAAATCCCGCCGATACGATCGGCGGAATTTTTTATGCTTCCCACGCAAAACCCCGGGAGTGAGCCCATGAGGACTTCATTCTCCCATATTCACGAACCGCACCTCCTCGCCTTCGAGCGTTAGGTGTAAATGACTCCCCTTTCGCACCTCCCCCCGCAAGATCATCTCGGCAAGCTCACTCTTGATGCGATCGTTGATCACGGTGCGTAGCGGACGGGCGCCGAATACCGGATCATAGCCAACGTTCGCCAAATGTTCCACGACGGCATTGTCGATCTCCATCGCGATGCCTTGTTCTTCGCCGAGCGTCTTTGCCAACTTTTGTATCTGCATGCGCGCAATGGCGATTGTGTCGTCGACCGACAGATTCTTGAATATGATCACATCGGAAAAACGATTCAATAATTCAGGACGGAAATATCCAGTCAATTTCTTCTTAAATTCATCCTTAATATCTTCAATATTACGCCCCGCCTCGATAGATTCCTTAATGAAATCGGAATTTGCGTTGGACGTTGCGATGACGATAGTGTTCTGGAAATCAACCACGCGCCCCACGTTGTCGGTGATGCGCCCATCGTCGAGTACCTGCAGGAAAAGATTCAATACGTCCGGATGCGCCTTTTCGAATTCATCCAATAGAATTAGGCTATACGGCTTCTGAATCACCGACTCGGTAAGCGTGCCGCTCATCTTGCCGTCAGGGGTTCCGATAAATCGAAAGATGCTTTGCTTGTCCTGATATTCGGACATATCGAAGCGGAGCAGCAGCTGGTCAGACCCAAACTGCGTCTTTGCCAAAATCTTTGCAAGCTCCGTCTTACCGACGCCCGTAGGCCCAACAAAGAGAAATGTGGCAATCGGCCCGTTGGATCGGGCAAGTCCGCTGCGATACTGACGCAATGCGCGTGCGACTGCGGTGACCGCCTGTTCCTGGTCGATCAGATTCTGATGAATAATATCCTCGAGATTGAGTAGTTTCTCTGCTTCCTCCTTGGTCGTCTTATGGATCGGGATATTGATCTTCCGCTCGGCAACGGCGATGACGATCTCATCGGTAAGCATCTTTTCTCCCCGCTGGGTTGCGTCGGCAAGTGCCTCTTTAAGCAGATCTTCCGCACTCGCGGGAAGAAGCTTTTGTTTAAAATATTTATGAGCGATCGAAACGGCGGCTTTAATGGCTTCAAAGCTGATGACGACGTTGTATTGCCGTTCCAGGATGATGCCGGAATAGATCAAGACACGAATGGAATCATCCTCAGAAAGCTCTTCGACGCGAACCACTTCAAATGCATTGAGAAAATCGGTATGCGGTTCGATCTCGGTCTTCATTTCCTTTGCATAAGAAGACCCGATAACCTGAAACGCATCACTGGCAATGGCCGGCAACATAAGCGTGGCCACATCCATATACCCTTCCCCCGACGTCTTGAATAGATTATGAATATCGGGGATATAGAGGATGATATTCTTTGCCGCAATGATCTCCCGAACGACGGTATTGACCCGAGTAGAAATTTCTTCAGGCCCCGCGCCGGAAACAAGTTCTCCAATAGAAAGCGCAACAAGCCGCTTATCGAATAGCTCCTCAGGAACTTTGTCTTTGACGATATTAAATGCCAAATGGCTGACGATGGTCTCTTTTCCACTTCCCGGATCGCCCACTAAAAGAACATTCTGCTTTGCGGCGCGAGAAAGAACATTAACAATTGTTCCATATTCCTGTTCGTGGCCAATCAAAAACCCGACACGCTGTTCGCGAGCAAGATCGGTCAGGTCGTCGCTAAACATATCCAATGTCGGCGTAACGCGCGCAGTCCACGCACGATTCATAATACGATGTCGCCCTCCTTTGCGACCAAACCCGCCAAGCGTGGAAGGGATAGTCTTGAGCCACGCAAATCGCTGTCGATAACGGCTAAAGATGAGTGCCTTTTGTAGATCATTTGTATCAAGCGAGAAGAGATAGAACACGCGCCGCACGGCGGCATCGTCAACCGTACCCAATGCGGAAAAAAGATCATTGAGAGCAATATACTTTCCCCCGTTGTCATAGGCATCCATGAATGCGACCTTCACCAATATATGAATGCGCGAAAGCAGTTCGTCATGAGCATAAAGGTTCGTATTTTTGTACTTCTCGACTTCTTCATCAATCTTATGCTCAAACTCCTCCGGAGAAATCTCAAGCCGCCACAAAGCGCCACGAATGCCGTCATCCCGAATAAGCGTCTTCATGAGATGCAAATAATAGTTACCCCCGGCGATCGCGGTTTTATCAAGCGCACGGATAATTACGCGGAAACTCTTTGGTAAAAGATATTGGGTAATATTAACTCCTTCGATCTCATCTGCCTTCAGATCGGTGATCGCATGCAATGGAGTGTTAATATGTAAGGCTCGGTCGATCAGCACCAGGGTGCACAAGATGCCGAACCAATACAACCATTCGATATCGGACAATACCGCAAGGATAGTGCCTACGGTGAATATGGCATAAAACGCATACGTGATCAGCCCCCATAAGAAGCGCAATGATGCGGAGAATTCGAGACGCGGATCAGAGAAGGTGAGTTTTTCAACGGGAAAGTTCGTGTTCATACCAATCAAATGTTCACATTAAATACATGCGCTGCAGGCGTTTGTCCGGCGATCTTGAGTAGGACATAAATAGGAATACCCGCCCATGCGAGAAAAATAACCGCGGCAACCCCAATAACTACAGCATAGAGTACGCTGCCGATCACCAGACGGATCGCGCGAAAGATAAATCCCAGTACATACCCGAAGATGTTATACTCCTGATAGAGTGGTTGAAAGATATTACGCCAGGTAACCTTCAGAGCGATAGATTGATCCATTTCTTCCAAGCGCGCGATAATAAACCTACTATAGGACATAAAACTATCGACGTACCAATGTCGGATAAAATGGGAGATGCGATAAACGAACCGATCAAAAAGATAGACAAGAAAGATATCCATGATAGAGCCAATTGATCTATTACGAGTTACGGGTTGACTCACATTACAGATCCGTATTTTTCTAAATTCGCAATTCGTAATCGAGTAATTCTTCCAATAGTATATCCGATTTCCGCCCGCCGAACAAAAAAGACACCACGCAAGCGGATGTCTTTTTATTGAACATGTAAATTGTACAAATTTTGATGAGATGTGAGACGCGGGCATGGCGCAAGGAAGTCGTACTACCAGTACGCGACCGAAGCGCCAGGAGACCCGCAACAAAGCAGCTCGCAAAATATGTAGAGTTATTTACTTTTCGGAGGTCTCCCGCTTTAACTTCTCAATAAGAGAAGCTGCGTAGTCCTTTCCGCCGAGGCCGAAGGCAATACCACCTGCGAGGGCGAGCATAGCAACAACACCGGTAATGACCGTCTGGAGAACATAGACGTTGATTCCAAGCTGCATCAAAGCAGTAATGAGACCAAAAACGACAACAATCCACCAAACGAACGATCCGAGGAAGTTAGCTGCGTAAAGCTTCGCACTCGAAACGGAGGCCTTTACCAATGATTTTGAAAACTTCGCAACTACCAAGGTCGCGAGCATTATCAATGCAGCGGCAACGATATTTGGAAAATACAAGAGTACTTGTTTCAAGAAATCAGAAAAGACATCCAATCCCAAGAGACTGGAAACTGCCAAAATGGCAACGATCGCGAAGAACCAATAGACAGCCCGACCCAAGAATCGTCCTGAGTCAAGACGCATATCGCCGCGCTCAACATATTGAGCAACGCCGATTTTCTTCAACAATTCGTCCAATTTAATCGCTTTAATAATCTGTTCAACTACCGTTCCGAATACGGAAGCGATGACCAAACCGATAATCAACACGATAAGAGCTCCAAGAAACTTAGGCACGAACGCCATTACTCCAAGCCACACGTTTGCCAGCGAACCGTAAAGCGTGCTTGTTAAATTTTGTACGAACATTTGTTTGTTATCACCCGCCGATCGAAACCGACAGATGACACCATTATGTGTTTTCGACCTTTCAACTTGTTACCAGTATACCCCGTTAGAGAATTTATTCCAACACCCACTAATAAAATCAACGCTTATCGACTACAAATGGCACACCTTAGATATATCGTGGCGTTAAATTCTCTAACGGGTATATATATCAAAAAGTCATTTGATCGCATAGAGGACAATTAGCCAAGGTTCAAATCCATGATCCCCAGCGTATAAATACTACAAATACAAAAATCTCCATAATCTCGCAGAGGTACTGGCTCTGTGATATAATAGGGACAATGAAATTCTTATCTCGATTCCTGTTTTCAATATTCTCAAACCTCCTGGCGTTTCTGATCGCGATCAAATTCGTCGAAGGGTTTACGATCGCCGATGGGTCCACAACATTATTCGGCATCAGTGTGCCGGTCCTGGTCGCCGTAGTGGCGCTATTCACGGTCATTAACCTATTTATCCGACCGATTATCAAGCTTATCCTGAGTCCGATCATCATCCTAACCTTCGGGCTCGGCATCCTTGTTGTAAACGCATTAATGCTGTATCTGCTTGATTATTTCTCGAAAAATGTTACCATACAGGGACTTGAGCCACTCGCCTACGCGACACTCATCATTAGTGTCGTCAACCTCATTATAGGTGTGTCGGCGCGTAAAACCTACAAAGACTAACTACCATGGACTATTTATCAATTGCTCAGCTCGTTTTATCGATTGTATTGATTATCATCATTCTTCTACAGGAGCGTTCTTCGGGCCTTTCTGGCGCTTTTGGTGGCGGAACCGAGGGAGGAACCTACCAGACCCGTCGCGGATTTGAACGTATAATCTTCGGAGCAACCATTGTCATTGCGGTTGCATTTGCGGCGCTTTCCCTTGTCGACCTCATTAAATAAATTAGAGGCGTTCTTGTTTTACCGAACTGCTTCGCATGTTGTCGTTACTAACGATTCATTAGTAGCTGAAGCATATACGAAATACCCGAGTACCGACGAGACATCCGCGCGATAACGAAGCCCGGAGCATCTCCTCCTTACCCTTAAAATAAGGACGTCTTACTACTTTCTTGTTAAAGACAGCTCTCAATCTTTTCTTTTTATTCTCCCGCAAAGAACGCATCGCGTTCATTGCGGCATTTTTTGTATTGATCATCTCGTCATTACTCCTTCTAATCAGTATCATAAAAACGAATACGGTATTATCCCCTGTTGATGGTGGCGAATATGTCGAGGGTATCGTCGGTCAGCCGATCTATATCAACCCGATTTTCGCGGAAAACAACAATCCCGACAACGACCTTTCGCAGCTATTTTTCGCGAACATGCGGGCGATCGCAGAAAAGGTGGAAATGGGCGAAGACGGAAGAACGTTCACTATTCGCCTCAAGGGAGACATCGCATGGCAAGACAATCAGCCGCTTACGGCAGATGATATCATTTTTACCCTGCAGTTAATCCAAGACCCGGACGTGGGGTCTTCGCTTGCGGCGGCATGGAAAGGGGTCCAGATCAATCGCATCAGTGAACGCGAGTTACAAATCATCGCCCCCACGACCTATTCCTTCTTCGAAAACACACTTTTATCGCTACAGCCGATCCCAAAGCACCTCTTTGAAAGCATCCCGCCCGCGAACATACGCCTCTCGGACTACAACCGAGAACCGATCGGTAGCGGCCCGTACAAATTTGATTCCTTTGAAAAACGCCGGGACGGGTTCATCACGCAAATCACTGCAAAGAAGAACGACAAATACTTCGGAAATCACGCCTACATAGAAACGCTCATAGTGCGGTTCTATCAAAACGAACCAGACGCAGTGGAAGCGCTCAATGATGGAGATATCGACGGCATGGCTATTATCGATCCGAAGAATTTCGACGGGGTATCTATTCCCTCCCGTATTCATAAGCTCGAAATGCCAAGGTATTATGCGGTATTTCCGAATTCCTTTGCTAACCCGATTCTCACGCCGATGAGTATGCGAACTGCGCTCGATCTCGCGATAGACAAAGTGGCAATCACGCAGGAGATCTTTGGAGAAAATGCTGTCATGATAACCGATCCGATCCCTCCGTTTACGCCGGAAACGCAAGGCGTGCAGGAATATTCTCCGGAAAAGGCAAGTGCGATCCTCGAAGAGTATGGGTGGCGTATGACCGACTCAGGCATTCGAGAAAAAGATGGGGAACGACTCGAATTCATATTGACGGTATACCCAACACCATTTCTTGAACAAACAGCGGAAATACTTAAAAAACAATGGAAGGTGGTTGGCATTGACGTACAAGTCCATATCGCATCGGCACACAACTTCAACAGCGAAGTGATCAAGCCACGTAATTATGAGTTACTCCTCTTTGGGAACAATTACGGTAAAAACCTCGACCCCTATTCCTTCTGGCACTCAAGTCAAAAGCTAGCACCGGGACTAAATCTATCTGTCTATAGCAATAAGGATGTCGATAAATTCATTGATGTAGTTCGCACGGATTTCGACCCCGCGAGCAGAGCCATTGGTATGGGACAGATCGAACCGGTTATTATGGAAGATAAACCGGCGGTATTCCTCTACTCACCGTACTATCTCTACGTCAGTAATAAATCTCTTAAGGGATTTGATGTGCCGTCAATAGGAACACCAAGCGAACGCTTCACGCTCATCGATACATGGTATATCAAGACGGTGCGAACATTCAAAAAATAATCTTGGTCATAAAGGTTGTCATTCCGGCGGAGGCCGGAATCTAGAAGTCTTCTTTAAGGTAATATCTACTCATAAAACTCTGGATCCCGTGTCGTGGCACGGGATGACAGATACAAAAATGCTCAACCTCAAAAAACAAAGTGGGATCTCCGCAACATTCGAAGATAACATGATCGCATTCGGTAAGGATATCGTCTCCGAGCCCGTGCGCACACGCACGCTCGAAGACGTCCGCCCGTATTTAATGCACAAGGATGCAACGTCGCGCCGAAAGAATTTCTACTTGATGTACCGAGATCCACATCGCACACAGGACGAGGCAGTCTTTAGACAATACGGCATCCGTTATGACATCACCGTCCTCTTTCCCGGCACGATCGGTGGAAAGAAAGGCGAGTATGTTAAAACGATCGGACATACCCATTCGGCTGCCGAACTCTACGAGGTCCTTCACGGGACCGCCCTCTTCGTGCTTCAAGAAATAGCGGGAGAAAATCGAATATTCTTTATCAAGGCGACTAAAGGGGAGAAGGTCATCATCCCTCCGGAGTTTGGCCACATCACCACCAATATAAGCGATGAGCCGTTGATCCTCGCTGATCTATTCCAAGATAGCGTGAAGTCGGATTATTCGTTCTTTAAGGAGCACCAGGGGGCAGCATACTGGGTAAGCGCGCTTGGCCTAAGCTCAGATACAAAGGACAACGCATTGGCTACAGAGGGCATTACGCTCACTCAGAACACGAAACATAAGAACGTAGGTGAAGTAATCATGGGAACTCCTGCGGAATATACCGGACTCTCAAAGAAAACTCCTATCTACACCGCATTCGTGTCCGATCCGAAGCAATTCTCTTTTCTTCTGGATCCTAAAAAAGCATGGAAGATTCTCGATGAACAGGGCCTTTGTTATGCGGAATGGAAAGAGCAGCTTGCATAATACCCCTAATAAGGGTATTATGGGGTATTATTTCGGCGGCTGAACAAGCCCCGAACACCTTGCCGAGGTGGCGGAATTGGTAGACGCACTAGATTCAGGTTCTAGCGCTGGCAACAGCGTGGAGGTTCGAGTCCTCTCCCCGGCACATCTTTCAGCATTACTACATAAGAGAGTTGTGGTTCTGCCAGAAAAATATATAATCCGTCAACCGACGGACAAACAAACAATAATCATACGAACAACGTATTGGCGTAAAAATTGGCACCCATCCGTCCTAACGGACACGCGCCACTTTTTATAGTTTCCTATTATGCAGGGCGTATGTTTGCGAAATGTGTCAGATCACAATGCGTAAACATAGGCCCTCCATGAGAAGGCATCCAGACGTACTACGTATATATCTAAAGAAAAATGGAACAAAAAAACACACCATCTCGACGACCGTTCCGGCCACGCACCGCGCAGCCAGGAGCAGTACCAAAAACACACAACATAGGCGAAGGAGCCCCAAGCGTAAGGCCACAACGACCTGTAAAGCCGTTTGGTGAAGGAGCAAGACCACACCGACCCGCAGGTGCCCCGCGTGACGGCGGCACACCACAACGCACCGAAGGACCTCGCCCATTTGGAGCTCAGCGTGAAGGAGGACGCCGCCCACGCCCGCAAAGCATCGGAGGACAATATATCCCCCGCCGTGGACGTGAAAAGCACGACTACGACCCAAAGATGCTCCCGGTAACAACCGACCAACCGCTTAAGCCCGAACGCCCTATGGGTACCGTACGCCGCGCAGAGCATGGCAAGCGCGCGGGATTCCGCGAATCCGCAAAGGATATCGTTCGTTTTTGTGCACTCGGAGGACTCGAAGAAATCGGGCGCAATATGTCTTTCTTCGAATATGGAGATGAGATCGTCATCTTTGATGCCGGACTTGAATTCGCAGGAGAAGAAAACCCGGGAGTCGACTACATTATCCCGAACACAACCTACCTCGAGCAAAACAAGCATAAAATCCGCGCAATGGTGGTAACCCACGCACACTACGACCACATCGGTGCAATTCCACACATTATGGAAAAGTTAGGGAACCCGACCATCTATACAACCCCACTGACGAAGGAGATTATCAACAAGCGCCAAGGAGATTATCCCAACACGCCAAAGCTCGACTTCGAGATTGTGAAGAATCGCGACGTCATTAAAGTGTCTGACAACATAACGTTGGAATTCTTTAACATCATCCACAGTATCCCGGATTCCATTAGCATCCTAGTCAAGACACCGGTAGGAAATTTTGTATACGCGACCGATGTAAAGGTTGAATACGATACAAAGGGCAACGAACACGGACTGGATGAGTACAAGCGGGTTGCCGAACAAGGCATCCTTGGCCTCTTCCTCGAAAGTACCAATGCGGAAGTTCCCGGCAAATCGCTTGCAAGTGATTTGATCATGGACAACATCGAGAACATCTTCCTTAAGACCAAGGGGCGCATGGTTATTGCGATGTTTGCATCCATGCTGACTCGCGTTGGCGAAGTGATCACCCTTGCAGAAAAACACAACAAAAAAATCGCATTCTCGGGACTGTCAATGAAAACCAACGTGCAGATCGCGCAAAATCTTGGATATATCAAGATCAAACAAGGCACGGTCATCCCGCTCGATGATATTCATAAATATCCGGACGATAAGGTTGTTATTCTCTCAACAGGAGCACAGGGAGAAGAAAATGCAAGTCTCATGAAGATCGCAACGGGAGAAAATCGATCATTTCAGGTTCGCCCAGGAGATACGATCATGTTCTCGTCATCGATCATTCCAGGCAATGAGCGCGCCGTACAGACCGTCAAGGACGCACTAGCACGCCAAGGAGCAATCATTTATCACTCAAAGAACTCCGACATTTATTCCAGTGGTCATGCCACGGCAGATGAATTGAAGGCGATTATCAAAGCGGTCAAACCGAAGTACTACGTACCGATCCATGGATACTACTTCATGCGATCAACTAACGCGTTGCTCGCACAGGAATGTGGCGTTTTAAAGGAAAATACCATAGTAGCCGATAATGGATTGGTTGTTGAATTCTCAAAGACAGGGTTCCAGGTGGATATGGATCACCAGCTTCCCGCTCATTACGTCATGGTTGATGGATTGGGCGTCGGCGATGTCGGAGAGATCGTCATGCGCGACCGCAAAATGCTCGCAGAAGAAGGCATGGTCGTGATCGTTGCCACGATCGACAAGAAAACCGGAAACATCATCAAAAATCCGGATATCATATCTCGCGGATTCATCTATCTTAAGGAAAATGTTGGAATCGTTGAAGAAATGCGCAAGAAGATCAAGGGAATCATCGTGCAAATGCCGGTACACAAAGAAGTCGAGATGGACTATCTAAAGTCGCTCGTTCGTGACCAGATCGGCCAATTCCTGTATACTAAAACGAAGCGAAGACCAATGGTCCTCCCAGTCATTATATATGTGTGAGTTTTGAGTGGTGAGGTATAGGGCACGAAAAATGCAATTGTACTCAACACCTTACCTCTTACCTCAATCTCTAATATCTTATGCAAAAGCCAGTCCTCTTCTCCGGCATGCAGCCGACCGGAAAACTCCATATCGGAAACTACTTCGGCGCGTTAAAAAATTGGGTTGAGCTGCAAAACTCAGGGAGATACCAATGCTACTTCTTCGTCGCCGACCTGCATTCAATCACCGCGTCATTTGATCCGGCTGAAAAATATAGACAATCAGTAGAAGTGATCGCGGATTACATTGCCGCAGGTATCAGTCCGGAAAAATCCATTGTATTTATACAATCGCAGATTCCGGAACACAGCGAGCTCGCATGGGTACTTAATTGCATTACTCCATTCGGAGAATTACGTCGCATGACGCAATTCAAGGACAAATCGACGACACAAGCAGAAAACATCAATGTCGGACTATTCGACTATCCAGTCCTGATGGCAGCAGATGTCCTACTCTATGACACAGAAGTCGTACCGGTCGGAGAAGATCAGCTGCAGCACCTTGAACTTACCCGCACCATCGCGCGCAAGTTTAATGGACAATTCACAAAGATCATGCAAGAACCGGAGCCGCTATTGACTGAAGTTCCGCGTCTTATGAGCTTGAGCGATCCGCTCAAGAAGATGTCCAAGTCGATGCCAGAGGGGTGCCTTTTTCTCGACGACGAGCCCGATGTCATTCGCGATAAAGTAAAGCGCGCGGTGACCGACTCGGATGCGAAAGTGCTCTATAGTCCATCCAAAAAACCGGGCATTGCAAACCTAATGCGTATCTACCGCGGATTTACCAATCTACCAATCAAAGAAATCGAAAAGAAGTACGCAGGTGCAAACTACGGTGTGTTCAAGAAAGAGCTTGCCGAAGTGATTGTCGAAGGCTTGCGACCATTCCAGGTGCGTAAAAAGCTGCTCATGAAGAAGTCGGGTGAAATAGATCGGATCATTGAGAAAGGACGAAAAAAAGCTCAGAAAAAAGCGACTGAAAAGATGGACCAGGTAAAGGTAACGCTCGGCATCGCAAAAAAACCGATGAAGAAAACAGTCACAAAAAGCGCATAATGCGCTTTTTGTTTTTTAGTGAATTGCGCAACTCAACAAAGTCGCGCACTCCTGCCCATTAAAATTGCTGTCCAAATTGACGGTCGTCAATTTGGACAGCAACTACCAAGCCTTAATGTAATCAGTTTTTTCACATACATCTCTGCGTCCCCATCCTCTACTCACCAGGAAGTATCTAGGTACTGGGATTTTTAAGTGATGTATTTTACACGGTATGCGTGTTCGACAGCCCAATTCTTGCTTTTAGCGTAGCAAGGCGAAAATGGCAATATTCTATGACAGGTGGATCACACGTGGTTTTCTGATAAGGTGGTACCGAGATTGAATGGCCCACAATACAAAAGCCCCTCGAATAATCGAGGGGCCGTTTTTTTACCGGGGAAGATTTTTATTATCCTTTCCCGGGGAAGAAGGGGTCGAAGAGAAGCACGGGGCTACCCAACGCCTCCCCGTGCACGTGCAAGATCTTACCGCTCGTCGCTCCGCGGACGACGATATGGCTACCGATCCCGCCGGAAAACATACCCGTCCCCGCATCGGGAAGCGTGACCACGATCTGCTCAAGCAAGGACCATCCGATATCGGCAACAATCCGGAAGGTTACCACCTTTCCCTTGGGGATAAGAACCCCGCACGGGATGTACGCATAGGTCGTATCGACCCATCCGTTTTCCGGTGATGCCTGTCTGGGCATCACCGATGTCGCCGTGGGACTTGCCTGGATGTCATTTTGCGTAAGGCGGATGTTGTGCAAGACATTTTCCTGCAGTAGTTCCTGATACCGGGAACTGTAGATTTCCGGGATCACGAATTCCAGGATACCATCTTCGACATCGTCGACGGCAACTGCGAATTCATTGACAACGACACTTCGCTGTCCGTAATCCACACACTGTAGATAGCCATCGTTGAAGTTCGTCGAGGAAACGTATACGTTCCCCGAAGGCCCATTGTCGGGAAGCGTCGCGGTGGATACATATTGCGTATCCCCACATCCGGCAAACAACGCCACCAGAGCTCCCAAAACCACCGCCAAAAACATTCTCTTCATATATACCCCCTTAGTTTTTTAACTGCTGAATATATTGTATACTAAAAACATATTTATGTCAATAGGAAAGAAAACCCCGCTTTCGCGGAGGGTTATGTAGTATTCTCCTTTTCTTCATTCTCCGGGGCATCTTCTGCTTCTTCCGCAGATTCTCCAACAATGGGCCCAAGTTCAAGTTCCGTAATCTTGTCGATCCTTCGCTGGTGATGCTCGGCTCCGTCATATGCAGTTTCAATGAACGCATCAACGATTGCCTTTGCCGTATCTGCATCAAGAAAATCGGCAGCGAGTGCAAGCACATTCGCATCATCATCGTTCCGCGCAGCCTTTGCTTGATCTGAGTTAGAGATCAATGCCGAGCGAATATCGATAAACTTGTTCGCCACGATATCGACACCCACTCCCGAACCGCAAATCACGATCCCCCGATCCTCGACAGGATTATTCGAAACAGCATCGGCAACCGCAGCGGCGAAATCAGGATAATCATCCCCCTCCTCCTCTACTTCATTACCCATATCGACGACATCATACCCTCTATCAAACAAAAACGCCTTAAGCTCTTCCTTTAATGCGAACCCACGATGATCCGCGCCAAGATAAATAATCATATGTAAATAAATTTCTAATTTTTAACTTCTAAAAAATACGAATTTTAACATGCGCTCTTAGAAATTCGTAATTAGTAAATTCGCTATTCAAGTAAGCGCTACTGACTTCTCTACATGTTTTTCAAGCGTCGAAACATACCCCCACTCGTTATCATACCACGACAAGACCTTTACCAAATCGCCATCGACAACCTTGGTCATCCGCAAGTCGACAAGTGCTCCCGTTTCTTGTCCAAGCACATCACTTGATACGATCTGTTCATTCGTAACCGTCAAGATGCCCTTCCAGCGCGGAGATTGTGCCGCTTCCTTCAAAATAGTGTTCACTTCTTCGACAGTAGTCGGCCGAGATGCGACAAAGGTGATGTCGGCAACTGATCCGGACGCGACGGGGGTTCGCAAAGCAATGCCATCAAACTTCCCCTCAAGTGCCGTAAATGCGCGCGTTACCGCAATGGCTGCCCCCGTCGTAGAAGGCACGATATTCTGTGCGCCTGCCCGACCGCGACGAAAATCGCTTCCTTTGACAGGGCTGTCGACCATGGTCTGCGTATTGGTATACGCGTGTGCAGTGGTCATCATAGCTTTAAGAATACCAAGCTTCTCGGATAGTACCGCAACAACAGGCGATATGCCATTGGTCGTACATGACGCATTTGAAGTTACCGCGCATGAGCTCATGACGTCATCATTAATACCCATTAGTACTGTACGGCCAAGCTCGCCGTCCGCATCCTTTGCAGGGGCAGAAATGACAACTCGCTTCGCGCCCGCTTTGATATGTGCCTGGTTCTTCTCGAATGATTCGTAGACTCCGGTGGATTCGATAACAAGATCAACCCCCAAAGCACCCCACGGGAGCATGGTCGGATCCTTTTCGGATACAAACGCGATCTCCTTGTCATCGACAACAATGGCATTCTTGCCCTCACTCTTAATGAAGGAGACTTCTTTATCGTATTGGCTATAGACCGTATCATACTTCAAAAGATATGCGAGATTCTCGACATCTCCCAGGTCGTTAATGGCTACTATTTCGAAATTCGGATTACCGAACGCTTTACGGAAGAATAATCGTCCAATGCGTCCAAACCCATTGATGGCAACTTTTTTCATATCCTCATTATACCAATTGTTGTCATATTTAATAACCCTTGACGAAAGAGCCCAAGCCCTGTTATACAGTAATCTGCTGTTTATAGATCACAGGGCGTGGAGGCTGTATGAAAAAGTTATTAGTAGTAGGAAGGATCATCCCCCAAGAGTTGCTCGAACGCCTCAAGGGTGGCGGCGTACAAGCGAATGTAATGCGCTTTCCGGAGCAACACGACTTTCAGGAAACGCTCAGGACATTTGAGCCCGATGCGGCAGTGTTCCTATGGCCAAGCGGGCAAGAGGAAACAACGCTCCAAACGAAGCTTATCGATGACCATATGAAGAACATCCCGACGCTCGTGCTGAGCCCTGCCTTATGGCAGCGATACGCGCAAGCAGAAGAAATGGACATCCACATCGGAGCCATCTCAGAACCGCGCGCGATTCTGGAATGGGTGCATCAGGTATGCCCCGGACACACCTAGCAACCCATAGATACAAGCCGCCGGCACTACGCTGGCGGCTTTTTTGTCTTTATGCGTTTCTTGACACACTGTACCATCACTGCTATAAAAAGAGCAGAACCATATCACACACGATCGGAGGAAGTATGGGCCACAGAATATTGATCGTAGGACGAGCGATCTCATGCACTATGACCGAACATCTCGAAGCACATGGGATCGAGGTGAAACGCCTACAAGAGATCAAAAGGGAGCGGTTTGAAGAAGAGCTGGAGACGTTCAAGCCCGACGGGATCATCTTCACGCAAATGCCGTTTACCGCCGACGAGCGCCAAAGGCAACGCATGATACTCGAAACGAAAGTGATTCCCATCCTTGTCACCGGATCCTTCACATGGAGCGACTGCGTAATAGCGCGGTCACCTCATGTGTATTTCGCATCGATCGTAACGCCAGACCAAGCATTGGCCTGGTTCAAGTGCGCGTGCCAATAGCATCGGCGCTGCACTGCATACACAAAATCCGTGCGCCCTGGGCGCACGGATTTTTTCATCTACACACCTCTTTGTACGCGCCTCGCATCATGCCTTCGGCGCAGGAATCGGACACTTTGCAATGCCCTTTCCAAGAAACTCCTGAATGTTGCAAATATCCGTATCAAGAATGCGCTGCAATGCCTCCTGCGTATTGAACGCATTGTGCGGCGTAACGAGCACATTCGGCATATCGATCAGAACATGATTTTCAAGAACGGTCTTGAGATTATGCTCCTCTGGATGTCCATAGAGCACAAGGGTTTTTTCATCAGCAAGAACACCTTCTTCTTCGAGCACGTCGAGTCCCGCTCCACCGAGGATGCCATCAGCCAAACCTTTTACCAACGCGTCCGTTTCGACAACCGCCCCCCGAGCAGTATTGATAAGCAACGCGCCCTTCTTGATCTTGGTAAGGCTATCCATATTGATCAAATGGTGCGTAGAAGGAAGATACGGCACATGGATCGTGATCACGTCGGATCGTCCCAAGAGATCATCGAGCCCAACATATTCGAACCCGAGCTCGGTGGCAAGCTCAGCCTTAGGGAACGCATCAAACGCAATGACCTGCATACCAAATCCTTTTGCGATACGGATCACGTGCTGACCGATACGGCCGGTCCCCATAACTCCAATGGTCTTGCCCTGCAAATCAAATCCGCGCAAGCCAACATAGGAATACACGCCTGTTTCACGCAAGCGATCGACAGAATCGTAGATCTTACGGGAGAGCGCAAGAATGAGCCCAAAGGCAAATTCAGCGACCGTATTATCGCCATATCCCGGAACATACCCGGTGGCAATATTCATGCTTTGCGCCATAGGCAGATCGACATGATCGAATCCGGTCGAACGAGTCGTGACCAATTTAAGATTTGGCAATGCGGCAAGCACCGCTTGATCAATTTTTGAACCGACGAATACGGAAACAATGTCAAAATCGCGCTGCTCCGGGAGCGCCTCCGCGGAAAGCTTTTCCTTACTGAAAAACAATTCGTGACCGGCGAGCTGTTCTTTAATGTGCTCGATTTCCCAGTCTTCGATCTGAAAGAATGCTATTTTCATATAACCCTAGTATATCAAAAGAAATAAGCATCCGCTATCGCATAATACTTCTCCTGCGAGCATGTAAAAACGACGATCAAATAGATGAAATGAATTTCCCCAGAAACCGAAGGTCGGGGTCCCGGTCAGCCAGGCGGGCGATCCTTCGGTTTCGTAAGAAATTCATGAGCCTATTAGTCGTTTTTACTCCGCTCGCGAATTTTTTGGTACTTTTTTAGGAAAAAAGTACAGAAAAATAAGCTCTAAACTTCGCGCTCCGCTGGACATAGCCTTTGGCCATGTGCAACCGGAAAATACAAAGGAGCGCAATGCGCTCATTTGTATTTTCCACTATTATTTCTTACTCGCTTTAAACACCTCATCGATCAATCCATACTCCTTCGCCTCGGTGGCCGAAAGATAGAAGTCCCGATCAGAATCCTTTTCGACTCGATTGAGTGGCTGTCCGGTCGCCTTGGAAAGGAATTGATTCAACTTCTCCTTCGTTTTCAAAATATGCTTTGCATTGATTTCGATATCAGAAGCCTGGCCCTCGAATCCACCCATGACCTGATGCAACATCACTTCGGAATTCGGGAGTGCAAAACGCTTTCCTTTCTTTCCTCCGGCAAGCAATACGGCACCCATCGAAGCAGCGATGCCGACACAAATGGTCGACACCTCCGGCTTGATATAGTTCATGGTGTCCAAGATGGCGAGCCCGGCAGTCACCGATCCGCCCGGCGTATTCAGGTACAATTGGATATCCTTTTTCGGATCTTCATGCGCCAAGAACAACAGCTGTGCAATGACCGTATTGGCAACGTTATCATCGATCACACCTCCCAAAAAAATAATGCGATCGCGCAGTAGACGGGAATAAATATCATACGCCCGCTCGCCATAGGTACTCTTTTCAATTACGGTTGGAATTAAATTCATGCTGCGAGAAAAATGAAATATGAAATATGAAAAATGAATGAATGCATTTTTCCCTATTCCTTTTTTCCTTTTTCATGTTGCGTTATTCGTGCTTATACGCCTCTTGAGACTTCTTGATTTCTGTAATGGCTGATTCCTTTCCTTCCCATCCCTTGATCTCAACCTCCTTACCCTGTAAGTCCTTGTATACCTTGAAGAAATGCGCAATCTCCTTCAAAAGATGTGGGTTGTGCAACTCGACATCGCTTAAATCCTTGATCGAATCAAAGCGAGGATTTTTTGCTTGTACACCCAAGATCTTTGCGTCTGGATCCCCCGAATCAATCATATGGAACACGCCGATCGGACGCATCTCGACGACACACCCGGTAAATACCGGATCGCTACCGATGATAAGTGCGTCCAAATGATCGCCATCCTCAGAGCGGGTCTGCGGAATGAATCCGTAGTCAAGCGGATAATGCATCGGGGAATACAATACGCGATCTAATTTAAATACGCCCGTTTCCTCGTCATACTCATACTTGTTATGGCTCCCTTTCGGAATCTCCACGACAACATTTACAACTTCAGGGGCCTTCTTTCCCACTCCTAATGCTTCAAAATCCATATTGCAAGAAAAATGGAATATGAAATATGAAAAATGAATAAATGCACTTTTCCCTATTCCTTTTTTCCTTTTTCATATTTCGATTTGTTATTCGTTTTCAGTTATCGGTTCTGAGATGTTACTTGCCGGTTCTTCTCCAAAATCAACGACACCTTCATCTTCTGCCTGCCCGTACACACCACCCGAATGGGCTGCGTCCGGATGCGCCTGAGAACGGATATCGATCTTCCATCCGGTCAATCGGGCCGCAAGTCGCGCATTCTGCCCGTCTTTTCCGATAGCAAGACTGAGTTGGTCTTCAGGAACAATAACCTTCGCTTCGCGACGATCATGCACCTCGACACTGGTAACCTTTGCCGGAGAAAGTGCCGCGGAAATAAACTGTCCCGGATCTTCGTGCCACTGGATAATATCGATCTTTTCATTACCCAGTTCATTAGTAACAGTCATAACACGTGTTCCGCGCTGTCCAACACATGCTCCAATCGGATCAATTCCTTCTTCCTTGCTATACACGGCGATCTTCGTGCGGCTTCCCGGCTCTCGTGCGATGGATTTAATTTCCACCAGCCCTTCGGCAATCTCAGGAACCTCCAACTCAAACAACTTGCCAACAAACTTCGGATGCGATCGGGACAAGATGATCCCCGGTCGTTTGCCCTCTTCATCCTGTACGGCAACAACGTAGAAGCGCATGCGCTCACCTATATTATATCGTTCGCCACGAATGACTTCGTTGTAGAACATAACGCCCATAGCGCGCCCAAGGTCGATAAACGTATTTCCACGCTCAACGCGCTGAATAATACCACTCACGATTTCTCCTTCTTTGCCCTGATATTCCTTGCGTACGGAATCACGCTCAGCTTCGCGGATCTTCTGTAGCACAACCTGTTTTGCGGTCTGTGCAGCGATACGTCCAAAGTCTTGCTTTTCTTCCAAAGGGAACGAAAGTTCATCCCCCAATTCAGCGTCCTTTTTAATCTGTTTTGCCTCCTCAATCATAATATGACGATCGGGATTGTAGCGCGGAAGTAAGTCTTCTTCGTCTTCAAGCTCAATAATTGGCTCTTTTTCTACCGCAACTTCACCTTCGACAAGCTCCTCTTCTTCTATGATGCGCACGGTTGATTCATCGACGACAGTTTTTGTCTTCCAGAATGTAAATGTCCCGGCATCCGTATCAATCTTCGCGTGCACGATCTCTCCCTTTTCGCAATATTCCTTTTTATACGCGGCAGCAAGAGCCGATTCAACGGCTGATAGTATCTGATCTTCCGGGAGGGCTTTTTCCTCAGAAATCTGCTTGATTGCGTAATTTAATGATTTTAAATCTAACATATGTTGTTTTTATTTAGTTGTTTATTAAATTGTCCAACCACAAACAGTTACACCATCCCGAAATGTTCCAATTCCGTTGTTGGTCGTGAGTTGTTTATTGTTGGTTAGTATTAGTATACGACGATTGTATAAAATAGAAAATCCGCACAAGTGCGGAATTTCTACTAAGAATATAAACAACAATAGGAATGCTGTCAATAGGCAAAGAATTAGCAGATTAAACGCTCTTCTTTATGGTTACTTAATAGCCTTTACTCCTTTAGGCTCAGGAATTACATATATATCCAAAAATGCAACAGGGCTATCAGTAGAAATATCGGTGCCAACCGTCTCGTAGCGGGCAAGATACGTCAAGGCAGGATCAATAATAGTAAGATCGTTAGACCGCAGCTCTTCGATCACAGGAGCCTTCCCGGCGACAGTGGTTATCTTCGTAATCTTAGTATTCCCGTCTATGCGCACGGCGTGTACCTCAGCATCTGAAGCGTGCACCGTTTCATATGCCGGGATATCCTGCGTAGACTGATGTCCTTTAAGATCGAGAATTTTTACCGAACCATCCATTCGAAGAACGGAGGTGGTGGGTTTTCCGATAAATCCGCGGGTAACGAGATTTGGAGCTTCGGGAGAACCTCCAACGACGATCGGCATACTATCAGACTGATTCGATCGGACCAAGAGAAAAACAGCCATTCCTAACGCAACAAGTCCGACGAGACCGGTTGCAATCACTCCACCCGTAACCAATTTGTTTATTTTTGATTGTTCCATGGTTAAGTAAGTAGGTTATTTATACAAAACCTCCATTGTGCAGTTTACCGCCCCCGCCGACGGACCATCCACAAAGTTTGACTTTAGTGTGAACACAGTCTCTGCCAAAACATTCAATATGCTCGGGGTTGTTTTGGTGGCAAACCCTCCGGCACCCCAAGGATTCTGGCAAATTTTTGCAGTTCCGTCATTGGTAAAGAGGGCGGGGTTCGTTGGACACGTATTGTACCCTTCAAAACATAGATAATGATCAGAGTCATCAGGATTTGTCGCAAGTATTAACTGTAGCTCTCCTCTTGGACAGGTATACCCGCCCGTACTTGGTACGTAAATAGGGTTTGAGTAAATAGACGATCCATCATAATATCTATTATTGACATTATACACCCCCACAGAGGTGTCGTGCCGCCATGTCGCGATATTGCCGCTTCCCCATGATGCATAGCAATATCCACCGTCGTCAGACCCCCCCGATACGCGAACGCCCGCAATAGGTCCATTGGAAGTCCATGATACGCTCTTTTCGGTAGCCCATATTTCATCCGTGCTCTGGGAAGGCTTATTCGCCGTAGCAACAGCTACCCAGTTCGTCTCGCGAGTCGCATTGCATGGGGAGCTAATTCCCCCTCCAGACCCGTTACAAAGCCATGACCAGGTCGTCCCACTTGTAGAAACTGCGGAAGCAATCCCTGATACGCACAGTTCGTCGTTGGGAGCTGTTGCGAACAACCTGCTAGCCGCAGGACCGCAGACACCATTGACCAAATCTCCCGTAGGAATAGGGGCTGCGGCGTCCGGCCAAGCACTAAGGCAAACCCCTCCTAAACAAACTCTTCCGTTAACGGTGAGATCGGATCCGATAGTAAGGGCGCCAGTTTTTGTTTGCGATGCAGCGCCTACATTAAGAGGCGCAGGAGTATTGGATGCCGGAGGAAGTCCTAGGGGATTCGACCAATCGGCAAGAACAGAAATGACTCCAATAAGAACAGTAAGAACCACGGAGCCAATAATGGTGAATAGCTTTGTTTTGTTCATAGTGAATATATATTGCATATAGTATACACCATTGACGAGTATTTTGACACAAACAAAAAATGAATTACGTATAGCCAATCAAAACGGGGTCATAATGGCATAGTTAGGAGCAAATACACGACTAGCTCGCACATCCTCAAGCGAAAGATCAGAAAGTTTTTCCCATGGTAAACCGGATAGATACTCTTTTGCAGAAGAAACAGTTTCGTTGCGATCATAATCGAACGTGCGAACACCTTCACGCTTGGTAAATACATAAAAAATATCACCTGTAAATTGAGATCGATATATCGAATTACGCGCATGATAAACAAAGTAATCGTTAAATCCTGCCTCGGAAATACCCTTGAACAAAACTTTTAGATGTTCATGGCGGTCATACGACTTTCCGGGGATCTGCCATGGCGCGCTTTCAAGCGATCCATATTCCCAGGTAACAAACATCCCCCGCTCCGAAAGGGACCGCCGCAAAAAAGTGAAGAATTCCTGCGATCCAAGATGGATAAGCTTCTCACTTCCGTATCCAGGCAGACTCACGACAACAAGATCATATTGTTTTTTATTTTGTCGAAGAAAGGCGAATGCATCCTGCTCATAGGTTGTGAGTCGTGGCGACTCAAATCTACCTTCATTAAGCGCAAGAAAAAACGGATCGGACTTTGCGTAATCCAAAAACTTGCCGTCAATGTCGACTTGATCGATCTGCACATTATTATAATGCAATAGATTTTTGATCGGAAGCAGGCTCCCCCCACCCAATACAAGAACATCCATCGTCGTCGTAGCATCAAAAAATGCCATAGGCACGTGCACAAGTGCATCATGATACTCATCAGCCCAACTTTTGCAAATATTGGTATGATTACCCAATATGACGCACGTATCAGGGACACCGCCCGAAATACGGCGATATTTTGCAACCTCCTGATAGGGAGTCGTAAAATGGGCGAGCACCTTGACTGTCCGTCGTTCAGTACTAAAAAGAGCACTTTCGCGCTCAATATTAGTTAAGAGATATATCTTAGTAAAGAAAGAATCAATCAAACGACCATTCAATATTGCAAACAGGAACAAAAGGATAAGAGCTCCTCCAAAGACGATGAGCACGGTCTTCTTCCGTAGATACGCCCACGCAAATACAATAGAAATAGCTGCATTAATCGCGCCAACGAGCAGCACAGTCCGGATAAGGCCAAGTTCGGGATAAAACACTAGCCCAAACAGCACTGCGCCGGCAAGACTACCAAAATAATCGATACCAAGAACTTCAACGAAGAAATTCTTCCTTTCATCATCGCGCTCTGCAAGGGCGGCGAGGAAAGGAATCTGTATTCCCGCAAGGATTCCTACGACAAGTATCGGAAGGTGGGAGATCATGACGACTAGCCGATCATACCGCAGCATACCAAGATCGAATGCAGCGCTATTAAGCCATATGATAAAAAAGACGCCAAGCGGACCGATCAACGCAAGGAGCGTTTCAATGGACCAAAAAGAGATTGCAAGATTTTTACGGGGAAAAAGTCTAAACAAAAAGGCACCGATTCCCAAAGAAAAAAGATAGAGTCCGATCGTCATCGCATACCGCAAAACGGTATTGCCTAGGAGGACGGAGAGAAGCTGAGAGTACAGTAATTCGTAGATGATGCTACAAAACGCGGCAAAAAAAGTAATGATAAAAATATTCAACTGCTTTCGATGCATATACAGACAACTATAACAGAGAACCACGGGTGTGTAAAAAAACAAGCCCAATAAGGCTTGTTTTGCGTCATGGATTAATATGAATCGACAGTGAGCTCGCAACAGATTTATCGAATGCGATACTGTCTCCAGGCGTCTCGTAAGAGACCAGGTAGATCTCGTCCAAAGATCCTATTGAGAAAGCTTCAAATGGAACTTCTATAACATCAGGAGCCTTTCCTTCCTCTCCCGAAGGGACGACTTTGTAGATCTTTGTTGTCTCATCAATCGCCACTGTTACAAGATCGCCGCCTTCAGTAGAGCTGAGCTGGTACGGATTGTCATTTCCCGTAGAGATCTGTCCGCGCAAGGAAAATATTTTTTTACCACCACGAGTGTTAATCGATTCAGACTCGGGAAGACCAATAAAACCTTTGCGATTGATTGGCTCACTGGCGATCTCATTTACTTTGCCTTCTCCATCATTTCTAAGAAGCTTCATGTAGATGACTCCACTCATTGCAATAACGCCAACAAAGCTAAGTAGGGCAAGAACAAGAGTTATAATCTGCAGTTTTTTTGATTCCATAGTTAATGTATTAATAATGGTTGTCTTATATGAATCACTCGGCATATTGAATATCAAGACTGCAGTTGATCGAGTCCCCTAGATTTCCAATGACGTGTGCGCCTTGTAGCGTAACGGTCGTCCCGGCAGGGATGGTTCCAGGACCCGTTCTCCCTGAAAATGAAAGGATTTTCGTCATCATCGCTCCTGCATCATAATTAAGCTGGCATAATCGCGCAGTTCCATCATTAGAAAAGAACGGGGTTGCGGTCGGACAGGTGTTGTAGGTAGTGGGGGCATACACAACGCTCGCACTCGCACCGGTACCCGTAGTCACAAGACTTGCGTCTTTACCCGTGCCTGTCGTTAATGGAGTAGCATCTTTAGCGCTAATACTTGCACGCCCATCATAATAAAGATTATTAACGCTATAGACGCCAATTGTTCCGTCATGTCGCGTTGTTGCCAAATGTCCAGTACCCCAATACACATAGCAATACCCCCCATCATCCGAGAATCCACGTACGCGAATATCATCGATCGCGTACTTCGTAGTAAACGATGTCTTTTGCGTAATGCCCCAGGTATCGTCAGAATCATTTTGGACATAGTTAATGGCAAGCTTATCATTAATCCATTTCTTCGCCGTATATGCCTTACATGCATCAAGCGAACAACATGATGTTGAACCGCTCAAATAATAACCATCGTCGCATCTTCCTCCCACCATGCTATAGCAAGTATCGACACTCGCCACGCATGCGGCAGGAGCGGGAGGAGCATCACACGATGTATCGCTCAGCGTGCCATTGACCGCACGCGTATTGCCGCAATTACTCGTTTGGGTCATTAATTCACCAATACACGTTGTATCGGTATTGGGAGCCCAGGTGGTATTCACGCAAACATCATCCGCTCTCAATTGGCTCGCCCATTTTGCGGCACCACGCACATAAATATCATTCACTTCAATATTCCCAAACGTAGCCCCGTTGGGAGCAGCCCCTCGCCCGATGGTATTCCCGATAAGTAAATTGCCACGCGGAATAACTAGCGCGTTCTGCCCGGGGACCAGTCCGGTTCCCAAAATCAATCCCCCGATCTTTTCCTGAGCAACAGGCCCGCTATTAAGCGGAGCATCGGGATTGTTGAGCGGAGCAGTAGCCGTTGGGTTTGTCCAGGCGCCAAGCGCAAACGAAGCCCCGACAAGCACGGTGATTGAAATCGCAATGAAATAGGTTGTTATTTTTGATGGATTCATATGTGTAGTGTTAGTGAAGAAAGGCGCTGTGTATTATTGAACGCTCATGGAGTCAAACAATTCCTGGCGGGTTACTTCATCGAGCGATGAGCGGGTCTTTGCATTGGCACTTGCGGAGATCTTTAGTTCCTGTATTTCTCTAGGCGGTAGCGAGGGAGTGGTAGTGGAACCAATATGCAAAGAGCTCATTTCTGGAATAAGCCCGCTCCACTCGGAGGAGGATTCATCCCCACTCAATGACGGAGCTTCTTTGTTTGTTAATTCAGGATCACTAAGCAGAGGCTTCTGCATCATGATAAATACTCCCCCGACGATAATTCCAAGCACAAGAATGCCACCAACCCCCCATGCAATTTTTTTATAGGGAATTTGTTCCATAAATATAATTACCATCAGTATATCACATGATCACAAGGCAAACAAAAAAGAGCATTGCTCTTTTTTGTTTGCCTATCGTATATAAATTTTATTGCCCAGCGGGAACTTCAATAATGCGAACTTTACCTGAGACAGCTATCGACACAGTCTTTATAGCCGGACCACCAAGCCCCTGACACGTCAATGTATAAGTCGTTGCCTCGGCAGGATTCGCGTTGCGATTTCCGGTTGCCGGAAGATTAGTTCCGACTCCGTGATCAATACTGCACGTATTTGCAGTAACAAGCTGATTACACTTCCACGCGAGTGTCACACTTTGTGGAGGAGTGATGGACGCAGGATCAATGCCAAAGGCACAATCAGCCGCTGGGAAATAAACCCCATCGTCCCCCGCTATCCAAGTCTTCACCCAGCCGATCACATCGCCTCCCCACATCCAACCACCATCGGTTTCTGCATTATTTTTGATATATCCACGTTGAGTAACCTTGGCATCCATAACTTTGATCCATCCATCCCATCCGTCAACGGATCCCCCGGTGCAGGAGGGGGGCACATCACTTATATTTGCAGCTCCGGCGCATGCGCGCATCCATCCGGAAATAACCCCCGTAGGTATATCGACGCGTAAGCCATGATTTGGCGCTTCGGGATATCCGGCGGTAGGATTGGTATCAATCCACCCAATAGTAGAAGACCAGGCCCAGTGCTCGTTCGGACCTCCGGCGACACGACCAGTTGCAAGATTAAGTCGAGTAGAATAACTAGAGGTTGCACACGTCCCCAGATCACGACAATCGAAATTGATCCACCCAATATTGGAAGACCAGGCCCATCCACGAACAAAAGGGTCCGCACTCGGCTCCGTCAACGCAGGAATGGCGGCAGAAACCACCGAAGATCCCGAGCGAATACCGAGATACATGGATCCGGCAACATAAACACCAACAAGAAGCACCCCGCAAAAAAATCCGAATAACAGATGCGTATGTTTTCGAATATCAATTTTTTTCATGATGAATAGCAAATAGATGACTATAGTCTTTATTCTATCACAAAAAATAATAGACGGACAGCCGTATAAAATACGTCACATGAATTTAGCATGATTGGATCCGGCAATAGCTATCGCGATCGCATCAGTCACGTCGTCAGGCCCGGGAATTTCACGCACACCCGTAATACGCTTTACCATCATAGCAACAGCCTGCTTGTCGGCCGAACCATACCCCGCAATATTTGACTTCACTTCAGAGGGAGAGAATTCGAGAAACGGGATGCCAGCCTGTGCTGTAAGGTAGAGCAGCACGCCACGCGCCTGGGCGACATCAAGCCCGGTCTTCACATTTTTAGCGAAAAACAATTTTTCAAACGAAACCAACTCGGGCTTTTCCCTTCTTAAAAGGTCGGTGTAGGACGTGGCAAGATCGACAAGGCGATGATGTGTTTCTTTTGCGGTGATGGTCAACAATCCGCTATCAAGAAGCGAGATGGAATCCCCACTCGATTCTATGAGCCCATAACCGATGCGAGTCGTTCCTGGATCAATGCCTAGTATTTTCAATTGAGCGAATTGCGAATTGCGAATTACAAATTTATTTAATCCGTAATTCGTAATCCGCAATAAATTAATTTACAATTCCACATTCACATAGATATCATCGACATCGTCATGATCGTCAAGTGCTTCAATAAGTTCCTCGAGCTTTTGCTTCCCTTCGTCGGAGATGGCTTGCGGGAACTTCGCCTGCCACCCGCCTTCGCCATCCGATCCAAACGCCCAGAGCACACTACCCGGATCCGCCCACTTGGCATCCTGCTTCTTCAAGATCAGCTTCACCTCGCTGATTGTCCTATTCCGACTGTCGGTGATCGCGGTAATAATCAGTGCAGATCCCTCCGGCCCATACGCCTCCATTGTCAATTCCTCAAGCTCCTCCCCCGGCTCGGAAGCCTTCTTGATCGCACGATCGATGTTTTCCTTGGGAACCTGATTTTCGACGGCGGTGTCAATCGCAGTACGTAGACGCGGATTGAATTGCGGGTTTGCCTCGTCACGGGCCGCTATCGAGATAGCCTTAATAAGCTTGGAAAATATCTTTCCCCGTTTCTTGTCGTTTGCCGCTTTCTTATGTTTTACGTTCGCTGCGTGAGAATGACCTGCCATATGTAATAGATAATAACGCTGTAAATTTCCATAAATACTAGTACATTTATCGATATGCGGTCAACTACGTCATATAATTTGAATTTTGAAATTTAAAATTCAACCACATCTCCCTCCTGGATGCCATACATATCAACAAACCCCGCATTGACCTCAAGTACATACATGGCATCGGCGGTAGAAGCATAACTGGGACAAACCAAATCCTTGCAAGGTTCTGCGCCGCGTACGATAGTTACAATCTCCTTATCCTTTCCGATAAAAAGCATATCCAAGGGGATAAGTGTGTTCTTCATCCAGAAAGAACGCTTCGTTTCACTGGGGAACACAAACAACATACCACCACCCTCCGGGAGTGCCTCACGGAACATGAGCCCCTTACTCCACGCATACGGGGTACGCGCAAGCTCGACCTGCACGGCAACATTATTACCGGGAAACACAATCGCATTCCCGATCTTTTTTGACCGCAGGAAAAATCCGGGATGCAGAACAAACACAACGGTAGCCATAAGCACCGCCCCGATAAGCAGGATCGAAAACCATAATCTTTTTTTTATATTCATATACATATGCTACTAATTTGATCGGACTTGCTTTTCAAATTTCGAATTTAAAATTTCAAATTACTCTTCGTATCCCGGGAAATAATCTGTCTTTACCTGTTGTTTTGGAATGCCCATTTCGGACAAAAGTTTTTCAAATGCCGAAACCATCGGCTGGGGACCGGAAATATAAAATATATTTTTCATATATTCGGGAATCTCCTCCTTAATCATATCGGCAGTGATATAACCGGTTCTACCGTGCCATCCATAGGGAATCGCATTCGTGATCGTATATACCGCCTTAAGCCATCCGGCTTCGACTGCCTCATCAAAAAGCAGTTTGAACGCGATGTCTTCGGTAGTCTTATTGGAATACAGGAGAGTGATAGGGCGGGACGAGCCTGTATCGAGCATGTATTTGATCATGCTCCGAAATGGAGTAATGCCAATTCCCCCCGCGATAAAGACACATGGCGTTGCGTCGTTGTCCGCAGGCAAAACAAATTCACCGGAAACGGTAATCGCGGTCATAGCATTGCCTTCTCGCATGCGTCGCAACGCAGTCTTAAATGTACTGGAGGGTTCCGAAAACTTTGTGGTAAGCGCAATAAGTTTCTCCGTTGGAGATGCGCTGATGGTAAAATATCGGCGGGTGCCTCGGCTGTCTGCATGGCGATGGGGAAGTTCCCACTGCATAAATTGGCCCGGGAGAAATGAGACGGGACGGGACGGCTCAAACAAAAAGCTTATTACATCCTTCGCCACTTCTTCCCTCTTACGTAAGTGCAGCGTAATAAGCGGGCTAAATAAAAATGCACGATTAAAAATATTTCCCGAAAGAAGCGCAAGCTCTAGTGTATAGGGGGCAGTACCCGCAAAGAAGCCATATCCTACGCCAAGAGTTGCTACAAACGAAGCATAGGCATAGCGCAGTCGATTGTCCTGTGGACTAGTCAAAGGCTCAACGAGCATAACAAACGCAAAGAACAGCGCGGGAGTAAATGCAGGAACATTAATAAGCGTACGCCAACCAACAGCAAAGGACGCCCATGAAACCCCGGCAAGGAGTGCCGTCGCGGTGATGAATACCCCCACAAAAACACCGACCATCATAAGCCGCTTAATCTTATATGCGATTACCAACCCGCCAATTACGATCATTGGAATCATATATACATTACCGATCCACCAGCTCGCGCCCTGTCCCAAAAAAAAGGCGGCAGTAATAATTCCTATGGCAGCAGGATTAAAGATATGTCGCCTTTCGTAGGCAAGAACATACTTAGATCCCATAGCGACAAATGAGGCAACAAAAAGAACCAGAGCACCCTGCGCTCCGGAAATGGGGCCGATAACAAGTGCAAGAATGAGTGCCGTAATCCACCGGGATTCGGGGTTTTGTTTTGCATGGAAAAGAATGACGAAAAACCAATTAAAAAGGTAGCAACATATGGATGCGAAAAAAACTGTCCAGACAATCTGCCCGGGATCATACGGCATAAGCCCCACTCCCCCCAAGACGATTGCGAAAGCAGTCAACATTATCAGATAGTAGAGCATCATCCGATACATAGTGACCCGATTTAACAGATTGTCGATAAATGCCTTCATATATATAGTATACCCCGTAAAAATTTTTATCATAATAGCTATAAAAATTCGCCAGCATAAGGCTGGCGAATTTCTCAATAAACATACAATATATTACTCCGTCACAATGATCGACCCGAAGTGGGTAGGATTAAGATGATTGTGGTACTTCCAGGTTCCAACACGAGTGATTACAAATGCATACGAATTCAGGGGCTTTATCGGCTTCTTAGCATCAAGCTCGGGATAATCGGTATGCGTCGGATGGGGAGCCGAAGCAGGCCACATATCCGCACCACTTTCATTCATAAACACGATATTCGTTCCCGCCGTTACCGTAATCGGTTTTGGAGAAAATCCATTATCCCCATAGGTAATGATTGCACTCGGGGCAACAACGACAGGAGCACTGGTATCTGCCGGAGCTGGAGGCGGTGGTAGCACACCTGCGTCTCTATTCTGCGCGACTTCTGTCACAGTATCCATAACATAAGTCCGATACCCGACAACCCCAATACCAATAAGTGCTACGACCAATATAATGATGAAAATATTTTTTTCTTTCATGCGTATGAAATATAGTAAAGTGAATATTCCCCAACACGTTTAGTATACTCCCGAAACAACGCACAATAAAGTGCCCTACGTTATAAGATCATATCTGCGACAACGGGCAGTTGGTATGACTATGCGCACGAGCAGGACAATATTTTCTACCGTAATCAATAAGCCGATAGGTGAAGCTCATCCACTCACCCTTAGGAAGCAACTCCATCAGATCGCGCTCGATCTTTACTGGGTCCTTATGGTCAGTCAGTCCAAGCAGATTAGACAATCGAATAACGTGCGTGTCGACTGCGATACCCTCAACGACCCCGTACGCCATGCCGAGCACAACATTGGCCGTCTTACGCGCGACACCCGGAACGCGAAGGATCTCTTCCATTGTTTTGGGTATCTCGCCGCCAAATTCCTCCTTGATCATCTTTGCGGCCGCAAGAATGTTCTTTGCTTTGTTGCGATAAAATCCGGTCGAATGAATGTCCTGCGCAAACTCCGCTAGGTCAGCATGCACGTAGTCATCCAATGAGCGATATTTTTTAAAAAGGGTTGCAGTCACTTCGTTGACCTTCTTATCGGTGCATTGTGCAGACAACTCAACAGCAACCAAAAGTTCCCAGTTATTACCATAATTGAGTGCGATCTTCGCCTCAGGAAAAAGCTTTTTAAGCGTTGCGACGATTGTTGCCGCTTTCTTCTTTCGTTCTATGAGACGATCAGAGTCCATGGGAATAGTGTACCACATGCCACTCACTATGAAACCATGCGAATCACATCATCCCAAGAGAATACGCGTTGCACACGCTCAGGCAACGCACCTTGATTCCAGGGGTAGTCGAACAACAGTACGTCGATACCTTTTGCGGCGCACTCGTTCGCATGAAACAGATCATCCTCAACAAGCACGGTCGCACCCGCGGCAAGACAAAGTTCGGCCTTCGTTCGCTCGTCGCCAGTAGGCGCATGGCGATTGCCAAAATAGATACTAGAAAAAAGATCTGGGTAATGCGCATCGATCCACGCTTGAGTTTGCGCTCCGATCGATTGCGGACGTGCGGTAATAACAACAAGGTCATGTCCCAAGTCCTTTAGTATGCGCAACGCAGGGAATACTCCCGCGATGGGAGTGACTGCAGTAAAATGATCGGTTTCAAAAAACTCAAAGATCTTGCGCGTGCATTCCTCTTCTCGCTCGCCCAACACATCCCCAAGATAGTGAACAACATTACCACGCGTGAGTGTGGTTCCATACACTTCATTATGAAATTCGATGATCGCGGTCAATGTGTCCGCGATCACTTCGTCGATATCGATTCCAATACGCATAGATATGATTATGACATGATCGAGACATACGCGCCCCGCTCCGAAACAAGCCCATCTTTCTGCAACCCCGCGACGGCCAAGGCAATACGCTCATCGGATTCACCGGTCATCTCACGCAGTGCGACTCGCGTCATTCGTTTATGCTGCACCAGCAACTTCAGCACCGCGCCCCGCACCTGTCGAAGAGAGCCCTCAAACTTAGATTGACGTACATAGTGAGCGCTCCGCTTATTTGCGTTCTCCTCGGTAACTCCGAGCATGGACCCATAGTCCATAAGCGCCGAGTACCACTCGCGCGCGTTATCTCTATCGATGGTTGCTTCGATAAGTGGCGTCAACTCGACATCGGTCACGCCTTCCGCATCATCGAAAAAATGATGGATATAGATGCGCCGCACGTTGGTGTCGATGAGCACAACCGGTTTATTGAATGCAAACGCACACACCGCCCCTGCAGTATATGTACCAACACCAGGGAGCTTCTGGAGCGCTTCTGGCGTGTCAGGAAGCCTTCCGCCATGCTCGCTCGTTACGATTTCTGCGGCACGCTTCAAATAGAGCGCGCGGCGATTGTAGCCAAGCCCTTGCCATGCCGCGAGAACCTCCGCAGTGGACGCATGCGCGAGCGCGCGAAAGCTGGGGAATTTTTTCAAAAACTCCTTGTATTTGATCTCGCCTCGAGAGACCTGCGTCTGCTGCAGCATAATCTCCGATACCAATACGCGATACGGATTGATATTCCTGCGCCACGGAAAATCGCGCCGATTGGCGCGATAATAATCCCAGACCGTTTTTTTAAATTTTTCCACAACGCCCCTAGAAATCTTTTTATCTCCCGATACTATCATGTTTGCATTTCAACTTTCTCTTACATATCAACCTCTCTTCGCTTTTTGTCTTTGATCTTTCCAAATAGAATATCGACTTGATCAATCGCCTCCTCAGGAGTATTCACAAAAATTATATTTTCTGACTTATCTATGTATTCTGCGAATTTAGGAATTGAAACTATTTTCTCTTTAACATGTTCACCGACAAAAATAATCGGCTTCGATGACCTCCCGCTGTTCAAAATCTCCAATTCGATTTCGAATGCGAATGAAGCGTATGTTTCCAGCTCTGTCCCGATGGATCCCTCTGTTATCACTACGATATCAGAACCCCTGATCAAAGACTTTAAGCGGTCGTAGGGATCTTCAGCAACTTCTATTTCGATATCTTTACCTTTTGTTGCAGACTCAATCGGACTAAAATCAGCGGAGGTGACTCCTTCTATTTTCTGCTTGAAGTCAGATTTTTCTTTTAGCGCAAGACCTTCGGCTCCCCCGATCAGCCCTCCTTTCATTGCTCCCGCTGCATACCCTCCCGTTTTTATACTGTAGCCAGACTTGGCGACATCACGTCCAATAACCTCCGCACCTTTCTCAGATTTAGTTCCTCCCAATATGGAGACGATCGTTTTAGCCTTAAGATATTTCTCTAGGCTTTCCGGAGTATTTATAAATAAATCGTTATATCGTTCCATGCTTTTTCTTCAATTCTTCAATCTGTTCTTTGATTGCATCCTCCACCACCACTCGATGCTCTACTCTATTATTTTTCCTAATATGCTTTGAAAATTCTTTCAATTTTGCAGAGTATTCCCGAAGAAGAGTCTCTTCGTCAGGAAGCAAGGACTCGCCATTCTTCATAACAGGCTTTAATAAGAAGTTGCCGTTCCCTGAATTATCTTCCATGACGATAGTATCAACAATAACCCCATCGTTAATAACCCTTTCTATATTTTTCCTTCCTGGCAAACTTTCTTTCCCCTCTGTTAATTTTGCCTTTAAATGCTCATTACCCTCTTTATCAATAACGAGACTCGTCTTAAAAACAAAATCGAGGTAGGAGCATCCATAGCAATTGATCAAATTAGTGACAACCGAGTAAGCATTTGCCTTGCTACCCTCACTCTCCAGTGCGATGAGATCGTCTTCGTCCAATCCGGACATCGCGACAATATTGGCAAGCTGAAGGTTGTTCTCATCCAACTTGGCTCTGATATATTTCGATTGTTCTAGTATATTTCCGCTGTCGATGATCACATAGATTTTAGAAAGTAGGCCCTTCTCTAAATGTATCTTTTTATCAAAAATGATGCCGATAAGATTATCGAGGCCATTTCGATAGTCATATGTATCAGTCATGATTGTAAACACATCGAAATCGTTTATCTTATCAAGCCCAAACGTAAACGCTTCCTTCTCGGTATCGAATGATTTTATAAAAGCGTGATTCAGGTTAACAACTTTAAGATCTGGCTTATCTAGATTGGGGTACTGAGTAAAAATACTCGGATAGACTATGTCGTTATTACACAGTGGGTGCGTAAGCTTATTGAACCAGTAGATATCATCGCGAGATTGACACCGCCCTCCTCCATAATATACTCCCTTGTTATTAGACGCATTCTTGATCCGAAGGTTCTTTGTTGCTAGCCGTATTGGATACTGAAAAAAGCTAAGGCATAAATGCGTTAATAAATTTACACTTAAAATATCACCTTCTATTCGAAGAATAGGCTCTCCTTTAAAAAACAAATCTCCGTCGGCAATGGAATATATATCGAGCTTCGGTTCCCAATTTCTATAGAATTCCTTTTGTTTCTCAGTTGTTGCATACCCAGACTTATTCAATGCAACAATCATGTCCTCATCAAAATTCCACTTAGAGACCGTATCAACAAATTCCTTTATTCCAAAAAAGACAAAGTATTCCCACTTTGATTCCGGCGAAGGCTCCCGCATAGTAAGCTCAAAAACAGCGCGCTCATCCTCCTTATTTAGCTCTAGCATAAAATCATTAAAGGAGAATATATTAAAATATTCCAGAAGTGGGAACGGATTCTTTTTATAGTCGTTAAACATACAGATGATAATTAGGGAACATATGTTACTGACCACAGCTTATCATATTTATCGTTATTTAAAAATTAGAGGTAGGCACTACTACTAAGATTAAAGAAGGGGCTGATCTCTTATAATTTACTCGGCATCATCCAACCGTATCACATGCAGACCATGTTTTTCCAGTGCTTCCCGCTGTCCAAATGAATCAAGCGTAAAAGTACCCACGTATCCAACTTTTTTACTCACACTCCTCCCTGTATATTCTTTTGTCTCTGAATCCCATTCTTCCAAAATCAGTTCATCGCCCGAAGCGATAGCAAAATCCGCAACCCTAAATTCAAGCTGTTTCTCTCCGCTTAAAACCTTCTCAAAATATTCCGGCCACGTTTTCTTTTTAATGATCGCCATGATGTTTATTGATTCGATACCGTCTCCAGATCAGGCCATATACGAGCGCAAGCGCAATGATATCCAATGCCATGAACCACGGCTGCCCCCAAGAAAATCCATTAAACTTCCAGCTCGAGATCGGCCACAGTACGGGAGTTGGAAAAAATTGATAGGAATGGGTTGGCACATCGATCACGACATGTACGAGCCATCCAAGCATCTCCCAAATGGGGCGCTTGAAGATCAACCACACCAACCCGAACACAAGCGCAAAAATGATCAGGCTGTGACTTATATTGTAGAGTGTTTCGGTCAGCTGAGTAATAAATTGCCCGTTACCGCCAAACGGCTCGGCATTGCGCGCATCAAATCGAGTTCCCGTAGACCACATCCAAACAAATGCCGCAGTGAACGAAAAAAGATCCGGGAAGATGCCCCACAATCCAGTCTTCCAAACAGAAACCCTTGTTTTGGTTTTCAGATTGATACCATGTGCTCCGGCAGCAGCCCACAGCCCATGCGAGAAGATGTCCATATATACAGTGTATGCCCTTCGTTAGTGCGATGCAAAAGCAAGAATGATGAGTGCAACAACGCCAAACCCAACCCCAACCATCTGTAGTGTATCCAGTGACTCCTTAAAAATAACGAGCCCGATGATCAAAAATCCGATGATCGAAACCAGACTCCATAATACCGAAGTGATCACAAGTCCTTCGCGCAATAACGTAGGCAAATAAAAGAAACCCGATCCAAAATAACCGAGCAACGCAAGCATTCCCCACACTGGCCGCTGATCAATAGACCATGTCTTTGCAAAATAATCACCCGCGATCACAGAAGTCGAAGCCAATAGTATAAGCACAAAGACAGGGAGCTTGGAAAGAAGTGCGATATAAATTTGCATAAAGTGCGCCCACTAGGACTCGAACCTAGGACCAATCGCGTATAAGGCGACCGCTCTACCAACTGAGCTATAGGCGCGTTTCTTATTTATACGTCATCGAAAAATAATCTTCAAGTACCTGAATTTTGTATTCCCTCGCGAGCTGTAAAAAATCGATCAGAATGAACGCAGAAAATTCCCCAGAATCCGAGGTGCGGGGTCCCATCAGTAAATGGGCGCACCCTCGGAATTCGTAAGGAATTTTTAAGATCATTCCGATTTTTTATTTCGCTCGCAAGCTTTTTGGTACTTTTTCTGGAAAAAGTATAGAAAACTGGATTCCGGATCAATTCCGGAATGACAAAGGAGCGCATAGGCGCTCCTTTGTTTGTGATATCTCTTAAGCCTTCTTAATCTTCAACTCCTTTAACATCGCATCAAACTCCTCCTTCTCAATTGTTTCCTTCTCAATGAGTCGCTTGGCTATTTTTTCGAGTGATGCCTTTTGTGAGCTTAATACCTTCTTTGCGGTTTGATATGACTGATCGATATAATATTTCACCTCCGCATCAATATCGGCCGCCGTCTTTTCGGAATAATTTTTTTCATGCCCGATCTCCTTACCCAAGAACACGAGTTCCTGCGCCTTGCCAAAAGTCTGCGGACCAAGCTTTTCGCTCATGCCATATTTGGTGACTAATTTCCTCGCCATCTCTGAAGCGCGCGAAAGATCATTTGAAGCGCCGGTTGAACTATCACCGAACATCAACCGCTCGGCAACATACCCACCAAACAACGTAGCCATCTCCGCAAGGAATTGCTTGCGCGTCTTAAGAAATGTTTCCTCCATCGGCAACTTCAATGTATACCCCCCTGCATGTCCTCGAGCAATGACCGAGATCTTATGCACTGGATCGGCATCCTTCAGCGAGGAGCCGACAAGCGCATGTCCCGCTTCGTGGTATGCCGTTATTTCCCGCTCTTTCTGCGAAAAGACTTTGCTTTTTCGCTCAGGTCCAAGCAGTACCTTCTCGATTGCTTCATACAGATCAACTTGAGGAATTTGCTTCTCGCTCTTGCGTGCCGCAAGGATGGCCGCTTCGTTCATGATGTTTTCGAGATCAGCCCCAGAAAATCCCGGGGTTCGGACTGCGATCTGTTTCAGGTTGACATCTTTTGCCAGTGGTTTTCCTCGTCCATGGATCTGTAAGATCGCTTCGCGATCTTCCATGTTCGGTAAATCAACCATTACGCGCCGATCGAAGCGTCCTGCGCGTAAAAGAGCGGCATCAAGGACGTCAGGGCGATTGGTCGCCGCAAGGACAATGACATTCGTATCCTTATCGAATCCATCCATCTCGACCAAGATCTGGTTTAATGTCTGCTCTCGCTCATCATGTCCACCTCCGACACCCGCTCCCCGTTCGCGCCCGATGGCATCGATTTCGTCGATGAACAAAATGGAAGGAGCTGCGCGCTTTGCCGTCTCGAACGCATCGCGCGTTCGAGAAGCCCCGACACCAACAAACATTTCTACAAACTCGGATGCTGAAATATGGAAGAATGGCACACCCGCCTGTCCGGCGACTGCGCGCGCAAGCAACGTCTTCCCGCAGCCCGGAGCGCCCAAAAGCAGTACGCCCCGCGGGATCTTCGCACCCATCTCGAGATACTTCTTCGGATTCTTCAAAAAGTCTACAACCTCCATGAGTTCCTGCTTCGCTTCCTTTAGTCCCGCAACATCATCAAACGAAACGGTTCCCTTAAATGGCGTAAACATTTTCAATTTCGCCTTGCCAAACATGAATGCCTGATTTGCTCCGCCTTTTGCCTGGCGAAACATAAAGAAGAAGATGGCTCCAATAATGAGGATCGGTAGTAAGATCGGCAACAGCATAGCAGCCCAAAATTTAAACCCGGATTCCTCAGTAATTGTGAAGCTTACCTGCTGCATCGCCTCGGAAGAAACGCCGTAGTTGGTCAACGTTTCAGTCAGTCCAGCTTCGGCCTCCTTTTTGGAAATACCAATATCCCCATTCTTCAGCTCAAGATTGAGCGCATCGCCATTCACGGCGATCTTCGCGACTTCTCCCGCGTTGATTTTGATTGCAACTTGATCGAGTGTCAGCTGGATAGGTTCCTTGGTCTCTTTATACGCAAGCGAAAACAGGATCGCGATCACAAAAAAGATCCCGACCGCCCACAAAATGTTCTTGGTCAAAAATTTCATCATAGTTGTTTTATTATAAACCGAGCGAACGTATTAATAAAGAAGGAATATTGACACCTCTCCAGTATAGTCGTATAAAAATACCAGTAGTTTAACTACGCGGAACACCGGAGGAGCTATGGAAGAAGAAAGTAACAACGGACCAGTTACAGAAGAAGATCTCATCAACTGCTTGAAATGCAGTCAAATCATCATCTCACCCACAACCGCACGAAAGTGTCCGAACGATGCACATCACCTCTGCGCAACCTGCGCCCTTTCCGAGCACGGCCAGTGCCCCCAGTGCAAAGCACAGCTCGAACCCGCAGAATAGTTCACCCCAGCCGGCGCATGCGCCGGCTTTTTGTATGGAAATAGTAGGAGTTGACAACAATAACAAAAGAGTATATAAAATATACAGTTCTATCTACTCTGTTCAAGGAGGCGCCATGTCTGTCGCACAAGATAAAAAGGCAGTTCATCTGATCTGCGCAAAATGCGGAGACGCGATTACAGCAGGAGGAGCCGAATGTCGTGAGACAAGCAAAGAAGAGCTGTTCATACAGAGCAAATACCCGCACTACGAAAGCGACAAGCGGCGCGACGAAGCAGTGCTGTTACTCCAAGAGGGCGGTATTGAGGCATGGCCACTCGGATGCGAAGCCCCGGGGACACCCAAGCCGCACTTCTTCGTGCTGTGGGAGATCCGCGAGGCCTGGAAGGCGAGGATTCGAAGTGGACTCGTCCCAGGGGTAATATGGCACTCCGCTGAATGTCTTTCACAGAAGCGTTTTTGCCTCTGCGACGCATGTGCGGTGACAACTATGCACAGGTGCCCACTGTGTGCCGCACAACTCACCCCGATCACGCAGTGATCCCAAGACCGGCTCCCGCCGGTCTTTTTTTATTGACACAAAACGGATTCGGATATATAGAGTACATAGCACGACTCATTTTCTGAAAAGAGGAGCACATATGAGCATTCGAACCAAGGCGGTATTCTCAACGGGCCTACGAGCAAAGACGGCTATCTGGCCGGGAGACCTGGTGCGCTATGACGTGGGTGGCGTCTATATCTGGCGCCGAGGAGACACCACGCTAGAAAAACCGAACGGGGATAAATACCTCGTTAAAAATCCCGGCATACTGAGTGTCTCCCAGATGGGCGACATAGCCCAGGATACCGCGCATCTCCTCGCGCTTATATGCGAATTGCCCGTATTCACGGTGTTAGGCCCAGAGGATCGGACCGCATACCAGATCGGAGAACAGAAATAACGGCAAAGCCGGCGTATGCGCCGGCCTTTTTATTTCTCACATCTCTTACCTCTATTCACTTACCTCACTTTTTCAGCCACATCTGTATGCTATTCGCAGCAATAGCCCCCTCAGAAGCTGCCGTGATGATCTGCTTGAATTTATTCGAACCAGTAGTGATATCCCCAGCAGCCCACACACCCGCATACGAGGTTTTGCATTCCTTGTCGATTTCCACATAGCCATCAGCATCGATCGCGAGCTGTAGACCCTCAGTAAACCCGACCTGCGGGTCGGCTCCGATTTCCACAAACACTCCAGCAACCGCAAGCGTGGCGCTGCCCGCATGTTCTCTATCAAGTGCAACCTCCGTTACAGCAGCCTCCCCATTGATGGAGGTGATGTTCGTGTCGTAAACAACTTCTATATTGGAAGCCTCTTCAATGCGTTTCTTCCAGAACTCCTCGCAACGCAAAGCAGAGCCTCGATAGATCACATAAACCTTGCGCGCAATATCGGCAAGATACAGGGCTGAGATAGCTGCACTATCATTTCCCCCAATAACCGCAACATCCTTATCTTTAAAAAAGAACCCGTCGCACGTCGCACAGAACGAAACGCCTTGCCCTGAAAATTCCGCTTCACCGGGAATGTGCAAATGACGATGTTCGGTTCCGGTGGCGACCAGTACCGTCTTCGCGTGTACTATATTGCCATTGTCCAGCTCGAGCGCAAACACAAGACCTTCCTTTTCAATACCCTTTACTTTAGCAACCACAAAAGGCACTCCATAACTTTTTGCATGTGCAACAGCCTTTTGCGCAAAATCAAACCCTGTTATTTTTTCATCCCCAAGCCAATTGCCGATCTCATGTGACTTGGTTGCCGTCCCTCCGAACAAATCCCCGATCACAATACTCGTAAGCGCATACCGCGAAAGGTACACCGCCGCAGACAACCCCGCAGGACCTGCTCCGATGATCGCGGTATCGAACAATTGTATCTCTTGTTTCGTCGTTTCCATAGATAGATTGTATACTATTCTCTTTTTCCTGTCCCAATTAGACGAGCTTGGTTAACGCTTCCCTCAACTCCTCCTCGATAACCTCCTTCGGACGGTAGCCTACAAAGCTTGCCACAACCTGCCCATTTTTAAACAACTGCATATTAGGAATACTTTGGATGTGATATTCCGCGGCGATCTCGTGCGAGGTCGGCTCATCCACATTCAACTTTGCGACTTTCACCTGATCGCCCATATCATGCGCGATAGCATCGAGGATAGGACCCATCATAATGCACGGACCGCACCACGGCGCCCAAAAATCAACAAGTACCGGCAGTGTCGATTCCAACACCTCCTCCTTAAAATTTTCAAATGTTACTTCGATTGGTTTTTTCATACAAAAAAATGATTAATTAAATTTGAACAACGCTTTGATATATGCTTCGCCTAGATGCTTGCAACGGTCATCATCTTTGAGTAGCTCAACCCCCAGCGAAGAGATTGATTGGCGGATAGCAGATATTTGAGTGATCACGTCAACGCAAGCGCGTTCTTCCTCGATCATCGAACGGATTCCGCGCAATTGTCCTTCGATGCGGGCAATACGATCAACGACATCCTTCTTTTTGGAGAGTTGTTCTTTATTTCCCATATTGGTATAGTACATACCCCCAGGGGGTATGTCAAGACATGGGTATTTATTGACTAAGAGTCATTATATCTATACAATAGTTTCACATTGCATTCTACATTCTTAGCCATCTGCATTTTTGTTGTCGGTTATAGATTGTAGGTTGTTAGTTGTATTCCGCATTCCTAATCCCTTTGCATTCCTGTTATCGGTCATAGGTTTTCGGTTATCAGTTATTTTGCACTCGTAGCTCAATTGGTTAGAGCACCCGCCTGTCACGCGGGAGGTTACCGGTTCGAGCCCGGCCGAGTGCGCATTGAATGTTACTAGCAAAAAAGACGAGTAAAAAGCTCGTCTTTTTTGCTTCCCCTCTTTAATCTGCGAGCATGTAAAAATAGGGATCAGCTGGACGAAGAAAATCTCCTCAGAAACTAAGGGTCTAGGACCCGTCAGCCAGACGGGCGAGCCTTAGTTTTGCAAGAGATTTTAGAGTCCGGCCCCTATTTTTATTCCGCGAGCGACTTTTTTGGTACTTTTTTCTAGAAAAAAGTACAGGGGAAACTTGAGGGACCCTCTTCATTTCCTATATACTATTTGCATGGAGCTACGAACCAATGAGGGTCATCGCATCACCTCGACCGCCATCATTCACAAGAACGGTAAGTTTTTAATTACCAAGCGGAGCCCACACAAAAAGGCATTCCCAAACAAATGGACTGTTCCGGGTGGCGGATTGGAAACCGAGGATTACACCAGCACCCCGAAGACGACTGCCGACCACTGGTATTATGCGATTGAAAATTCCCTCCGTCGAGAAATTCTTGAAGAAGTAAATCTAGAGGTAGGCAAAGTGGACTACCTGCTCGATATGGCATTTATCCGACCCGATGGATGGCCTGTTATCGTATTAAGTTACTACTGCCCTTATAAATCAGGGTTGGTAAAGCTCGACGAAGACGCCGTAGATCATGCATGGGTCACCTACGAAGAGGCACGAAATTACGATCTCATTGATGGGATTCTCGCCGAAATAGAAATGGTGGACAAAATTCTCAAAGGAGAAGACCCGAGGACCGTATCGTTTAATCATATTGCATGACAAAAAAGCCGTGCGCCTAAGGCGCACGGCTTTGTCTTAGGTCTCGATAAGAAATCGCTCCCTATCTCGGACACTGACCTTATGCACGCTTGCATTGAATGCATCGTCCATCGTGCATTCAAGTCGTTCGCATAGCGATTCAAGTGCTCGAATCGCATTCCCGAGCTTTATCTCAACGGTCAGAATGGAAAGAAGTTGAGACGTGTTATTCGCTCCATACCGAACATCCACCTCTTCGATAAGCTGTCCGGCGCAGGCGTGCAATCTGGCATGCAATGAAAGGGGTGAGTGATTACGGGACGCATGCGTCTGTAGTGTGCCAATCCAATAAGCGCGATCGAGATTATACCCGTTCGCGTTGGCAAAGCAAACCAGTGTATAGAGGACGTCTCCGATTTCTTCAACGACATCACCTTCCGGCTCATTCCACCGCTTCCGCTTGTCCCCGTGCAGATGATTGATCTCACGGGCAACTTCGCCTATCTCCTCGGATAGACGAGCCATGATCGAAAGCGGCGTCCAGTAACCCCACTGGAGAGACTGAAACAGTTCCTCAATCTTGCGTTGATATGATTGGTATCTCATATATCCCCCACCAATACCCTACGATAAAATTTCTACCCCCAGAATACACCCCCGGCAGAAAAATACAAGACAAAAGAAAAAGGACCGCACACCTAAGATGTCCAGTCCCCTTCATTCCCAAATTAGTTGATTATACGAGGTAAATCTCTTTACAGAACCTCCAGTTGCGCGCTCTGCATACCAAAGAGATATGCCTGGCGGCCATCTTCCATGAAGATGTCGACATGAGTTGTGCCATTGTACCGACTGTTCATTCGGTCTTCAACGACAAACACCTTATCTCCGAACAGTTTCGGGATGCGAAACTTCGTTCCCATTGGGAGGAAGTTGGCGGCCGCGATACCATCCCGTACATACGACCCGGAGGCCGTGATGAACGGAGTGTCGTCCGTCTGGTCGACGCTACTAGTGTAGGCACTAACCTTGGCGCTGTAGAATCGCTTCTCAGCCTGGGTTGGTGCTACGATCGATTCTCGCTGGGGCATTGCTGCCTGCGCGACAATTGTTCCTTCAAGCGCCTGGATCTCCTGGAAAGCCGTCATAGCTTCAGCAGGGTTAGCCGCTTGGGTAGCGAACGAAAGGTCCTTCATTGCAAAGAGTGCATTGATGCCCAGAAGGGCAAAGACGATTAAAAATCGTTTACTACTGCTCATATTGCAATACAAAATCCCCTTATCGAGGATCTTGATATAAGGCTAACAGGGGTTCCAAGTAGTGTCAAGCAAGGGCTTTCAGAAAAATAAATACTTGTCAAGTGAAGAAAAAAGGCGCCCGAAAGGCGCCATAGCATTAATTTACCCTCACTTGGAAATTCTGGTACACGCACATCCCCCGCTCCCGGATGATATTCTGGGTCTTTCGGCTCCCATAATCGAGTATTCGCAGCTTCCCATCCGAGATGCAGAAATTATTAATCGAGGTAAAATGATGTGCATCCGAATACAGCACTCGCTCCTCAATAAACTTCTGAAGTTGTCCCCTAAATTCCCACTGATCCATCACAAGTGGCTCTCCGCGTAATTGGATGTTTACAAGCCCGAAGAACGAGAAGTATGTGGGCTGTGCGAACGAATGTCGCTCAACAAGACAAAACCAGTACTCACGCCAATTATCCATAACTCCTTTGAACACGAGCCTCCTAAACCCCAGAAACCCCTCGCTCTCCATTGGGTAAGAGAACCAGCGGGAAAACGGGACGAAGGCGGTTCCTCGAACAAACCCCAGGACACTACGATACAGCGCGATAAGACGAATAATCGGAAATTTAAAAACGAGTCCAAGAGATATGATTTCAACAACAACCCGATTGGTGCCAACATAAATAACACACCGTTCGGCAAGCCACTGCGGGATCGTTCGCATGAGACCTCCTTACTTAGAATATAAGTTTCTATCCCCATTCTATGTGCACCCCACTACTAAGGTCAATGAACACAAAAATCGCCAGACTGGCGATTTTTGTGTTCAGGAGGTGGGCCTGTCCAGATTCGAACTGGAGACCTCTACAATGTCAATGTAGCGCTCTAACCAACTGAGCTACAGGCCCATGTACACAACTAACGGTGGGCGTGGAAGGAATCGGACCTTCGACCTCTGTCTTATCAGGACAGCGTTCTACCACTGAACTACACGCCCAAGTAACAAAAAATATACACTGCTTTCATCAATAAATCAACCCTGTAGTAATTTTTAGCACTCCGTTAAAAGCAATTTTTATACATGTAATATGCCGAAATCTACTACAGGACAATCATTATTCATTCTTCAATGACAATACCAAGGTCCTTAGCCTTCTGCAGATCAAACATAACCACGCCTCCTTGTAGCCCATCGCCTCCACCTGCGGTGCCTTGTAAGGCCTTGCGTACGAACATAAGCGCATTAAAAACTCCTCCAACGAGGATAAACAAGAGAACTATCGCGATAGTGGGAAGTACTATTTTCTTTTTTGATAGCATTATCTTCATAAAAATATTAAAAAGAGATCACATATCCGCTCATAACCGCTCTGAGAGCATTTTCGCCCCGGATAATATCGAGGCTGGCAAATTTGACGAAGTAATTACTCCGCTCGACAAGTGTGAAAAACTGAGCCAAGTCATTTAGTGTGTGTGATCCTTCCAAGGAAAGCTCAAAACTTGTCTTTCGCAGATCTCCGGACTGTGGGCCCGTCTCCTCCTTGAATCGAGGTGAGCCATTAAATCCGGCCTGCTCCGCAAGGAAATTTATATCAGTAGAAAACGCAAGAAGTTGCTCTTTTGAAGTAAGTTTGCGATCAATCTGAGGAAGGTACTGTTGCGCCTTTTCGGCATCGCCTTGCAGTAAGGCCAGAGCGCTTAACGCCTGCTCTTTTGATTGTATTTCCGTACGCGCACTTTGGATCGAAAGGAATTTTGTATCGATGCGGGTCATTGTATACCAAATACCGCCGCACAAAACACCGATAATAGTACATGCAACGACAAGCGTACGAATAAAATTTCTCTTAGGTTCCATATAGATAAGTATACCGTAAATAATATTCAATTTAAAATTTAAAATTTAAAAGCGCCTTAAACACTTTTTGGTTTTTACATTTAGAATTTTAAATTTTAAATTATGCAGTATATACTTACTTGATATGGAGAAAAATTTTTCCTCAATTCGATTGGGTGATGAGTACTATCCACTACTCCTTAAGGAAATAGCGAAGCCGCCAAAAGAATTGCATTATATAGGAACACTTCCTCCGGCAGACATGATGGCAGTGGCAATAGTAGGAACACGCAAGGCAACGACGCAAGGCAAATTGTTTGCAAAAAAGATCGCGCATGATCTTGCGAAACAAGGGATCATCATTGTGAGCGGGCTCGCACTTGGAATCGACACCGTAGCTCACGAAGGAGCTATAGAGGCAAATGGAGTAACGATGGCAGTGCTTTCCGACGGTATAGAGACAGTGTATCCCTCTCGAAACGCGGCACTCGCAGATAAGGTTCTCTCACTGGGCGGAATCCTGCTTTCGGAATACCGAGCATCATCTCCCTATTACCCAGGTCAATTTATCCAACGAAATAGAATTATCAGCGGCCTATGCGTAGCAACCATTGTTGTAGAAGCCCCCGAACGATCGGGCACGTTAGCAACCGCACGCTTTGCCCTCGAGCAGGGACGCGAAGTATTTGTGATCCCGGGCCCGGTCGATCACCCGAACTATACTGGCTCACACCAACTAATACGGGATGGCGCACGTCTCGTAACCTCGGCAAAGGACGTATATGAAGACCTTGGAGTACGGATACCTGGGGAAGTATCTACGGGACAAATGGCTCTAGGGGAGACACGCGATCCGAATGAAACTATGGTAGTCGAAGCCCTCACAAAGGCCGGCAAATCCCTATCGGTTGACAAAATCGCCGAACTCACTACTATGGATGCACGCGCGATCAACACAACAATCGCATCGTTAGTAATGGAAGGGATAGTAAAAGAAACAGAACACGGATACACTATATAGAATTATGAAACTCGTTATCGTTGAGTCTCCAACAAAAGCAAAGACTATCTCAAAATTTTTAGGAAAGGGGTATCAGATCGAATCTTCCTTTGGCCACATTCGCGACCTTCCGAAGAGCAAGCTTGCAATCGATATCGAGCATGACTTTGAACCGAGCTACATCATCCCGGTAAAGGCAAAAAAACGAGTTACGCAGCTAAAAAAGGACGCCGCAAAGGCAGACATCGTCATCCTCGCATCCGACGAAGACCGCGAAGGAGAGGCAATCGCGCATCACTTGACCGAAGCGCTTAAACTGACGGATCGCCCGGCAAGCCAAGTGCAAAGAATCACGTTTCATGAAATCACCAAGACTGCGATCGAAGAAGCGCTCAAGCATCCGCGCACGATCAACGAAGACCTCGTATATGCACAGCAGGCACGACGCGTACTCGACCGCTTGGTTGGATATAAGCTCTCCCCCTTCCTTTGGGAAAAGGTTATGAAGCGCCTCTCTGCGGGCCGCGTGCAATCGGTAGCGCTCCGTCTTATTTGTGATCGCGAGGACGAGATTAAAAAATTTATTGCGGAAGAATATTGGACCATTTCTGCACTATTCAAAAAAGAACGTAGCGAAACGGCAATCGAAACTAATCTTGTCTCTATCGACAAAAAAACGCTAGCGAAATTTGACATCCCAGACAAGGAACTGGCCAACGCTCTCAAGAAGCAGTTAAACGAATCAATCTTCTCGGTCGCAAAGATCGAAGAAAAAGAATCACACAAGAATCCACTGGCACCGTTTACAACCAGCACGCTGCAACAGGAAGGCAGCAAGAAGCTGCGCTATTCCGCAAAGCAGACCATGGCGATCGCGCAAGGTCTGTATGAAAAGGGATTGATCACCTATATGCGTACCGACTCGGTAAACCTTTCAAAGGAATCCTTGGATGGCGCAAAAAGTTGGATCATTGAACACCTTGGAGTGCAATATGCGACAGATGCACCACGCACCTTTAAGACAAAATCAAAGCTTGCCCAGGAAGCGCACGAGGCCATTCGCCCGACAAACCCATCGCTCACCCCTGAACTCTTCCAAGTAGACGACGATCCGAAGGCAAAGAAATTGTACGAGTTGATTTGGCGGCGCTTTATCGCATCGCAGTTACCACAAGCGGTCTTCAAGACAACATCATTCGATATCGAAGGCACTAACGAAAAGGCACATAAAACATTTGGCCTCCGCACAAGCGTGACCATGACGACATTTGATGGCTTTCAAAAGATCATGCCATCTGGAGCGGAAGAAAAGGTAATGCCAAGGCTGATCGAAGGAGAAACGTTAGAAGCGGAAAAAATCATCCCGGTTCAACACTTCACCGAACCACCAGCACGCTACGACGAAGCAAGTCTCATTAAAATACTTGAAGAATACGGCATCGGCCGCCCTTCAACGTACGCGCCGACTATCTCAACCATCCAGGCGCGCAACTACGTCGAGAAGACCGACCAACGACGCTTCAAGCCGACCGAAATCGGCGAAGCGGTAAACGAGATGCTAGTCGCCCATTTTCCACAAATCGTAGATGTGCAGTTTACCGCAAAGATGGAAGATGAGTTCGACGAGGTCGCCGAAGGTCACAAAAAATGGTCGGATGTGATCAGAACCTTCTACGTCCCCTTCGAAAAAAACCTCGAACAAAAAATGAAGGAGGTTCCCAAGATCGAACGCGCGTTAGAAGTCTCGGATGAGCTCTGCGAAAAATGTGGCAAACAAATGCTCATCAAATACAGCCGCTTTGGAAAATTTCTCGCCTGTTCGGGATTCCCCGAATGCAGGAACACAAAAAAGATCCTAACCGAGGAAGAAAGGCTGCTCGGCAAATGCCCCACATGCAAAGAAGGGGACATCATCAAGCGAAAATCAAAACGCGGTCGCGCATTCTACGGATGCTCACGCTACCCAGATTGTGATTACGCCTCCTGGAAGAAGCCAGGCGAAAAAGAAGAGGGTGACGACACTATTGAGTAATAAAAAGGCGACCCGATGGGGTCGCTTTTGTTTCTGCTCCAGACTGGAGCCTATTGGATCATCAGCAAAGATCATAGCAGTCGCAGTCGATCATGGAGCTCCAAGGTTTCTTGGGGCACAGCTTCTCGTGATACTCGAACATTGCTTGGGTGGTGACGAACCAGTCGCCACAATGCGGGCATTTGCGCTGCTTGCGCTCGGTCGCCCCAGGACGCTGCGAACATTCGGCATGTTCGTGTCGCTGCATGGCGGCGGTGAAGCATATCGCTCGGAAAATCTTGCACCACGAACAGGTGCGGCCAAGTACGCTAAGCCGAACATCTTTAAGACTCCTCATCGCCTTCCTCCTTCTCGGGCAGATGGCCGACCAGATGTTCTTCGGTAGTCTGTATTGAGCGATCGATATGCTCGGCAAAGGCACGCAACTGGGCCGAAATGACCCCGCCTGACTGCTTGATGGAATCGATCTTTGTTGCAAGATCAGCTCCTAATATGACGCCGGCAGCAGCCATCGTGTGTGCGCGAATAGTTTCACCATAGAAGCGATCTATCCGTTTGTCGAGAAGTTTTAACTCCTCCATCGCGACACGCTCTTCTGCCATCGTGTCCTGTTGAAAAACGCTTCCTTTGGCGGTTACCATGGGGCTTTTTTGGCCACGATAGTGCCCAACCCCCTTGCAACTATCCGGACATCCTGGCATACGATACCTCCCTATATTATTGTGAAATGGACTGCTAATATAGTAGTACCACTGAAGGGTATATTTGTCAAAAAAACAGCCCGAAGGCTGCTTGGTTTAGGCTGCGCATCCGGGAGGGCCCGGTCATTAGAGGGGACCTTGTCGCCCTCCATCCCTATGTTTCCTCCTGCCGCGGACAGGAAAAACGGAAACGGTCTAGGCGCCCCCGGATGCACATTTGTTGTGTTTCCAAAAAGATCTGGTGTACCCCGACAGGGCTTGAACCTGCACGAGACTGCTCTCACTCGATGGTAATCGAGCGCGTCTACCAATTCCGCCACGGGGACAGAAAATCTTTTTGGTCGGAGTGAGTGGGTTCGAACCACCGACCTTCGCTGGGATCATCCATACGATGCGCTACCGGGCTGCGCTACACTCCGACACAATCGTTAAATCTAAAAAGTTTTGTTCCGAAACTGGCGCGCGAGGCAGGACTCGAACCCGCGACCTCAATCCGTGAAGGATTGCGCTCTACTCGACTGAGCTACTCGCACGCAAATTTGGTGAAGGTGTGAGGAATTGCACCTCCAGCGAACCCAATAAAGGCCCGTCCAATAATTTGCACCCTCAAACTTTGAGTTTATACAAAGAGCTACTACCCGCAACATGAAGGGGATGTGCTTTTAAGCTACAATCCCGAAGGTTATGGTCCTACTGGGCACACCCATCTCCTCCATGTCTTGGAAAGTAATACCATACTCCATTACGGATCCTTTGTCAACGGAATATTCTAGAATAGTTTCGTTCTATGCGAGCCCGTAAAAATGGTGGCCAAGATGGGTGTAGGGAATTTCCCCAGAAACCGAAGGTCGGGGTCCCGTCAGCAAGACGGGCAATCCTTCGGTTTTGTGAGAAATTTTCAAATCCATCCGCCATTTTTACTTCGGCTCGCGATTTGAGCCTTGGCGTTGTGACTGGGGTCGTTGCTAGCGAGTACCCGAGCGTGCAACGCGACGGAATGCAGGGCGCGCATCATTCTTTCGCGCGCGCTGCCTAGTGATCCTGCAACGTGCCGGCATGTCGGCGTAGTATATGTTTTTACACAAAGCCGACGGCCGTACTTTATTAAAAAAGTACGAAAAGATGAGCCCCGCATCCGCAGGAATGACACGCGCCTCGCGAATACATATGCTACAATATTCATATGAAAAAGGATGAGGCATCCAATCGCATAATTCAACTCCGCAAGACAATCAACCACCATCGGTATCTGTATCATGTCCTAGACGAACAGGAAATTTCGGATGCGGCACTCGATTCACTTAAAAAGGAGCTGTTCGACCTCGAACAGCAATATCCGGAATTTATAACACCTGACTCCCCGACCCAGCGCGTAGGGGGTACACCGCTCAAGGCATTCAAAAAAGTGGCTCACGAGGCACAGATGCTTTCGTTCAATGACGCATTCTCCCAAGAAGATATGCGCGACTGGATGAAGCGTAATGAAAATTATCTCTCTCAACCTCCCTCCCCTCAAATCTCCAACTCCTTACTTCCAACCTCTAATCTCTTCTATGGTGAGCTTAAAATCGACGGATTTGCCATTGAGCTTTTATATGAAGATGGCACCCTAAAACAAGCATCGACGCGAGGGGATGGAATCATCGGAGAAGACGTTACACAGAACATTAGAACTGTTGAGGCGATCCCTTTGGAGCTCATATCGGCTAACAAGGCGCGCGCCAATGCAAAAAAACTCGGACTTGCAATAGATAAGTTCGATTTCACCGCAAAGCATCTTGTCGTGCGGGGAGAGGTGTTTCTCACAAAAAAAGAATTTTATCGGATAAATAAGGAGCAAGAAGAAAAAGGACAAAAGCTGTTTGCAAACCCGCGCAATATTGCCGCAGGATCGGTGAGACAACTCGATCCCAAGGTAACGGCGTCCCGCAAGCTTGATTCGTATCAGTATGCATTCGTGACAAACATAGGACAAACAACGCACGAAGAGGAACACCTGCTCCTAAAGGCGTTTGGATTCAAAACGAATCCGCACAACAAATCACTCACATCACTGGAAGATGTTTTCGCCTTTCGCGACTGGTGGGATCATCACCGCGAAAAGATCGACTACGAGATAGATGGCATTGTCGTTATGATCAATGACAATGCAACGTGGGGCGCACTCGGCATTGTCGGCAAGGCACCACGAGGCGGCATCGCATACAAATTCTCTCCCCAAGAAGCAACGACGGTCATTGAGGATATTAAGGTGCAGGTGGGGCGCACTGGCACACTGACTCCCGTTGCGGTCATGCGCCCAGTCACCGTAGGAGGAGTGACAATATCACACGCAACCTTACACAATGCCGACCAGATTGAACGCCTAGGGCTCAAGATCGGAGATACGGTTGTTATCAGCCGAGCAGGCGACGTCATCCCTCAAATAACGGAAGTACTAAAGGATATGCGCACAGGAAAAGAGCGTGTATTCACAATGCCACAGAGCTGTCCAGCAGACGGCTCCCCTGTTGTACGCGACGGAGTCGCATATCGATGCTCGAACAAAAAATGCGGCGCGCGCAACAGCGAAAACATTCGCCACTTTGTATCTCGATCAGCTTTCGACATTCGAGGGCTCGGCCCGAAGATTATTGATCGCTTCATGGATGAAGGCTTGATATCTGATGCAGCCGATATCTTTACATTGACCGAGGGTGACATTAAAACCCTCGAACGCTTCGGGGACAAGTCGGCAGAAAATATCATTCGCGAAATCGCAGAACATAAAAAAATAACACTTCCTCGCTTTCTCTATAGCCTTGGAATCATTCATGTCGGAGAAGAAACCAGTCGCGCACTTGCAAGCGCACTCCCAATTTCAAATTTTGAATTTCAAATTTTAAATTTAATTAGTGCGATACAAAACATGTCATTAGTTGCATTGCGAGAAATCCCCGATATAGGCGCGGTAGTAGCAACAAGTATCCATGAATGGTTTTTCGATCATCACAACCTCGACCTCCTGCATCGGCTCGAAACACTGGGGGTCACACTTGAGACTGTCCGCACGCCAGCCGGAACAAAGTTTCGGGGGAAAATCTTCGTATTGACTGGGTCAATGGAATCCATGTCGCGCAATGAGGCGAAAGAAAAAATTAGAGCGCTTGGAGGAGAGCTGTCTGAATCAGTAAGTAAAAAAACCAGCTATGTCGTAGCGGGAGAGACCCCCGGGAGTAAACTCCAAAAGGCTCAGCAACTCGGAGTCCCCATCTTAACCGAAAAGGAGTTTCTTGCATTAGTATAACAAAAGAACACCCAGGCTTACGCCTGGGTGTTTTATTATTCTCGTAAAGATTATTTAATGAGCAGGAAGGAAACTTCACACTGCGGAACAACGTGATAGGGAATAATCCCGTACCGGGCAAACTCTCCCCCTAGGTAGTGACTTGCATCCGCCCACGTTTCTTCAAAAACGTAGACTCCAACACCCCCACGCCCATAAAGCTCGATAATACGAGGGCGACTTTGCTGCAGAAACGTGGCGATGCACGCGGCCATCACCGAATGAGGTTGCGGTGACTCCTTCTCTCTGACCTTCAGAAATGCGTCATAAAACCGCTGAGTATCGTTGATCACAGCCTCACACAGCAGTGTGTACGAAATGATCTTCCCGTCGACCGGAAAATGCATAGTAATGGACGCCAGCAATTGGGGCCTGACCGGAATTAATCTCGATCCGCCTACGCTCTTCTTGTCGTAGAAAAACGGGGTTTTGTGATAACAACAGACCGTATCTCCACTGACCTCAAAAACGTCCCCGGGGCAATACGTACTCCGAGAAAGTGCCTTTGCGTGAAAAAGCGCGTGCGCCATAGCCACGACAATCACAACCGGACCGCCAATCATAAGCAGGTCGCTTTTAATCACCACCCCCAGTATTTCCAAGCCGAGCGCCAAGGGAATGCCGATAAAAGAGGTATAGAGCCTCTTCCGCTTCATGCTCAAAAACTCATCCGCATAAATCTCGATCATGTAATAACCTCCGCTAAAGAATTAAGCTGCTGGATATATATAACAATATTTACATAAATTTGTCAATTATTATTTAGCGGGCGATTAATTAGTACAAAAAGCGCGTCTCTCGACGCGCATAGTTAACTTACAGAAAAATTCCCCGCTTGCGCAGCTGGGTATTAAATACCTCCCAGACTATCCTGTGGCGACTAACCCTGTCTTTTGCCCAAAGTTGGCGATACAAGGAGTACAGGAGAGGATCTCTTTTTTGGGGGCGATATTCAGACTCATCTGTAAAGACCGTAATAAGGACGCCCCGATGACACAACTGTGCTTGGAGCTCCTTCCACTCTTCTTCGTCATGATTTTCCTGCACCATATTCAGCTCCCGGAGATGTTGAAATAGTACATTTATCTCCCCGTCGGAAAATCGCCCTTCGTAATAATCACCGAGGGCGATCAACTCTTTTACAGACCGCGCAATAGGAGTATTATTAGCCTTCTCCTGTGTCATACCCGCCATAATTCCCGACGGTCTTGGAAATCCTTTTTGCATGGTTATCCCCCCGTTAATTGTGAAATGCGCGAAGCCCCGCCTTATATACTATATGGTTCATACCATAAAATATATTTTTATGTCAACCAACTACCAATTCCCTCTTTCATTTTTGGCGGATTGATGATGTAATAAAGAAATCATCTTATTTGTTATCATGAATAAGACCCATAGTATGCACGATTTTAAAAAAGCCACGTTTGAAAATCTAATCAAGACGATCGAATATCGTCGCAAGCTTCCCGATATCGAAATAGAACTTTTGCAAAAGGCTTTTTTGACCGCACAAAAAGCACACGAGCCCCAAAAACGCAGCTCGGGGGAACCATACTTTAATCACGTATTTCAGACTGCAATCAAGCTTGCAGAATGGGGACTCGACACATCCACCATCTCGGCAGGATTACTGCACGACACGGTGGAAGATACATCATACAAACTGGAAGCGCTCAAGAAAGACTTCGGCGACGAGATCGCCTTTTTGGTCAACGGAGTTACCAAGTTGGGACACCTTAAATACCGGACTTCTCCTCAGACAGAAAAGGAACGCATGGAGCAAGCTGCAGAAAACTTGCGTAAGATGATTCTGGCAATCAGCGAAGACCTTCGCGTGGTCTTTATTAAACTCGCAGACCGTCTCCATAATATGAAGACGCTCGGAGCTGTACCCCCCCAAAAACAAAAGCGTATCGCTTTGGAAACTCTCGAAATCTATGCTCCGCTTGCATACCGCCTCGGCATGCAAGGACTGTCAGGAGAGCTCGAAGATATTACCTTTATGTATCTGCATCCCGAAGAATATAGATGGATGACGGAGCACGTGAAGGAGCAGTACGATGAGCGAGTTCAGTATCTCGAAGCAGTTGAGATACTTCTCCGCGAAGCGCTCAAGAAGGCTGGTATCACCCCGGTGAAGATAGATTACCGGGCGAAGCGCATCTCAAGTTTATATAAGAAATTATTGCGGGCAAACATGAGCCTTGAGCAAATCTACGATCTCGTCGCCCTGCGTGTTATTGTAAACACGATCGAAGATTGTTATACCGCACTCGGGATCGTGCACCAAATATGGCCGCCACTACCGGGCCGCATTAAGGACTATATCGCATTACCAAAACCGAACGGGTATAAGAGCCTGCATACGACAGTATTTTGTGAGGACAAAAAAATAACCGAAATCCAAATCCGCACATTACAAATGCACGAAGAAGCAGAAAACGGAATTGCGGCACACTGGGCATATAGCCAAGCAAAGACCTCCAAGAATTTCATGGAGGGTAATAAAAACGTGACAGCAAACCAAGCAGACATTGCCTGGGTACAGCAACTGCGTAATTGGCAAAAGGATTTCACCGACCCGGAAGAATTTCTGCATTCGCTAAAAATTGATTTCTTCAAACATCGCGTATTCGCGATCACTCCAAAAGGAGAAGTGATCGATCTCCCTGCCGGATCGACGCCGATCGATTTCGCATACCAGATTCATAGCGAGATAGGAGATCATTGTGTCGGCGCGAAAGTAAACGACAAGATGGTTTCTTTGGATTATCAGATCCAGTCAGGAGACCTTGTTGATATATTAGTACAAAAGAACAAAAAGCCTTCCGAGTCATGGCTGCAATTCGCAAAAACAGCGAGCGCAAAGTCAAAGATTCGCACCAATCTTAAAAAAGAAACTTCGTTTATGCGCAAAGCTCGCCAGCTCGAGCTACGCATCACTGCAGCCGATCGCGTAGGACTAATCAAAGATCTATCTGCCGTCATATCTCGAGCGCGCGTCAACATTCTTAACCTTACCCATATCAGCCCCGCGCAAAAGACATCATTCCCTATTATCAAAATAATTTGTGATATTGATAATAGGGAAAAGACCGAGAAGCTTATTCTAAAATTAAAGGGGGTAACGGGGGTTAAAGAAATCCATCATCAGATGATCTGACAAAGAGAAGCGTTATGCGCTTCTCTTTGTCATTTTAAAAAGGTATGCTCTAGGTGCGTGATCAATCCAATTATGTTCGCATAGTAAGAAAAATTATGTACAATATATGAAAACACTTCGCATATAAATGAGTTACGCAAAATGTCGTTCGGCTTCACTCCATTTTTCGTAACGTGGAGCTTTGCGAGGGTTGGGCTTCCTCTCTTCCCTATCGGGACAAGTAAACAAGCCTCGCACCACATCGCCTAACAACCGCTTGGCGGCGTCCGCCCAAATCCCGCTCCGCGGGACTTCGCAAAGCTCCACGTTATACGCAATTCTTTAAAACCTTAGCGCCATTAAGATGAAAATATTCAAAAATGGATTAATAACAGGTCTGCTTCTTCAGTTGGCGGTAGGGCCTGTCTTTTTCTTTATTGTAAATTTAACGTTGCAAAAAACAATTCTCGACGGTTTTGTTGCGGTTTTTGCGGTGACATTGGTCGATTATTTGTACATCACGCTTGCAATTTTAGGGATTGGAAAATTGTTCGAAAAAAAGAAAGTTAAAAGAATTTTCAGTATAGTCAGTTCTATAGTCCTTATGATATTTGGCGTTATTTTAATTAAAGGAATTTTGGGAAGTAATATTTCAATAAACGTAGCTACTGATTCAAAAAATCTTCTAACAAGTTTTACCTCTGTTTTTTTTCTCACAATTTCCAGCCCCATGACAATAGTTTTCTTTACTAGTCTTTTCACCGCAAAAACCGTTCAATATAACTATGCAAAACGAGAATTGGTTATTTTTGGTTTTGCAACTGGCCTGGCAACATTTATATTCCTGGGGTTAACTGTCTTTTTATCCTCTTTAATCAAAGGAAATATTCCTATGTTATTAATCCAATTTTTGAATGCATTAGTTGGATGCTTACTAATTGGTTATGGAGCGGTAAGACTGAGAACGGTTTTAAAGAACAGCGTATAACAAAGAATATCTGGTTCAAAATTTTCATATCAAGTATAATAAAAAAGGAGTGTGAAAATTTCTCGACCCAAATTTTTCTTTCGCTGCTACAGAAAAACTTCAGATATTCTTAACGTTACGCAAAATGTCGTTCGGCTTCACTCCATTTTTCGTAACGTGGAGCTTTGCGAGGCTTGTTTACTTGTCCCGATAGGGAAGAGAGGAAGCCCAACCCTCGCAAAGCTCCACGTTAGCTGAAATAATCAAAATTTTTATCTTTATTAATAATAATTATCTGGGGCTTTTTTATTTTTTCTATGCATGATTTAGCACTTCCATTTATACTTTCACAAGTTGCGATGTTCATCGCAATGGGCTTTGATTTTCTGAGTCTGCAATATAAAAAACGTGAGCATACATTTTTATGCCTAATTGTTTCGGCTAGTTTGATAAGCGCCCATTATTTTTTATTGAATAAAACAGCGGCTGGTGTTATTGTTTCGATTTCGGTTCTTCGATTTATTACTTGCTATTTTACAACGAATAAAAAATACTTGTTTATATTTATTGCGCTAAACACGATTTCATTATTTTTCACATATAAAGATCCTACCGATTTAATTATCTATATTGGCTTGATTATATTTATTATCGGTAATTTTCAGGAAGATAATCGGCTGATGAGAAAATTGATGATGGGTGGAACATCCTTGATTGTGGTGTATAATGCAGTTATCTTCTCACCGATGGGAGTTATCGCTGAGGGCGTATTTTTGATTAGTGGTTTCATCGGCTATTATCGTCATTATGTGAAAAATAATGAAAAAATAAAAAAGCCCCAGATAATTATAGAATAAGGAATATAAAAATTTAGATTACATCAGCTAACAAAGAATATCTGGCTCAAAAATTTTTCACTTTTACATTTTCAGATGAAAGAAAAATTTTCTCGACCCAAATTCATTTCCGCTACGCTTCAATGAACTTCAGATATTCTTAACGTTACGCAAAATGTCGTTCGGCTTCACTCCATTTTTCGTAACGTGGAGCTTTTTTGAAATTTTTTAGAACAAGAATGACGTCCTCCCCGCACTCCCATCCTCTACTCTTTCCACGACGGAATGGATCGTGCGGGGTTTCCTGGTAAGGTAGTAAAAAAAGGCGGCAAAATTTTGTCGTCCCGGGACTTAAAACTCTCTAAAATGATTGCGTATGTTTAGCTCGTGTGATTAATCAGCCAACAAATCAACACGGAAAACTATATTGCAATCGCAACTACCGCCATTCTCATCGAAGTACTTAAGAGTGGCTTCGATATCGACGTTTCCCATTTTTTCGAGTATCTCTTTTGCTAGAGATCTTTCCTTGAAATGATCACAACTCCAGGTGGCATCATCGGAGTCTGCTCTTTTTCTAAAGTGGCAACCATCTGGTCCTGACAGCTGACTTACAAATTCATCCCAACGAGGATTGTCAATGTTCATAATTTCCATGTCTAGCACCTCCCTTTGCCGAAATTTGACATATGTTGTAGAAATATTAATTTTTTAGTTAAACACCAAAAAAGATATAAATCAAGTCAAACATATACAAAAATAGAAGAAATTTCAAAAGGGTTTGGAAATAAGGGGGGGGTTAGGTACCTTTAAATTTAAAAAACGCACGGTCTTATGAATAAGACTGTGCGTTTTTATTTCGCAAACTCAAATTCCTTTATTATTTGCTTAATATCTCCCTTAGTAAACTGTTTAGTCTCTGGATAAATAAGGATCATCACGTCTTGCCCTTCACTGTTTTGTAGATTTCGCCCCCGAATACCTTCATAAAACATTCTCTTGATTTTATTTCGCTCCGTTGCCCGCTTATCTACCTTCTTCCCCACTACAACACCAAAACGGCTATATGAAAGCCCATTTGGTACATATTTTACCGCAAAAAAAGGGCCTTTCTTTACAAAAGTAGGCCTTTTTTTGATAAATTCAGCAATATTAAGCTTGAATTTCTTTGCAAGCATTAGATCTAATCAGCGAAGAACGCATTTAGTTAAGTGAAGTGCTAGGCGCGGGAAGGTTAGCGCGAAAGCCGTATTATTTATACGGCGACCAAGCTGACAGGGGCCCGCAACACCGCAATTCGCCAACTAAATGCGTTCTTTTTAAGAAGCTTTTTTGACCGTAAGCTGCTTCCGTCCCTTTCGGCGACGTGCCAAAAGTACGCGTCGTCCACCCGGGGTCGAAGTACGCTCCAAAAACCCGTGGGTTCGCGCTCTTTTTCGCTTGTTTGGTTGGTATGTGACTGACATAATGGTCTACTATATCGGAATTAGTTAGAAAATGCAAGGGGGTATTCTCTTTCTGAATCCTGCAGCAAGCTATAAAAAGTGGGCAAAAATGATTGAAGAAAATTTCTCTTAAAATCGAGAATTTGGGACCCGTTTATTAACGGGTAATTCTCGATTTTTTAGAAATTTTAAAGATCATTCCACTTTTTATCCCGCTTGCAGGCTTTTGCGTACTTTTCTAGAAAAGTACATAAAAACTCTTTTTGAATATGTTCTCGACGAGTATTGCATCTGCCCGATGAGACAATTTGTGGATATGTGGATAATTCTCGGTATAACTCTTTTTACTTTCACTTTTAGCCTATTTTTAATAAAACCAAGTTCAAAAAACCCTTTATTTATGCGGGTCATATGAGTTATCCACACCTATTCCCCATTTTTTTACTTTTCCACACTATTCGCTATAATTTTATAAATCTGTATAATGATTTTTAGTAACACATAGAGAAGTGTGTTGTCGTTATTTCTTACACCATGGAACTCGATCAACTCTGGAAATCCGCTCTTGCTGAGCTTGAAATACAAATGACCCAGCCGAACTTTTTAACCTGGTTTAAAAACAGTCGACTTATCGATCGATCCGCCGAAGGAGAACTTGTAGTATCCCTTTCAAATAATTTTGCAAAAGAATGGGTTGAAAATAAATACCATAAATCAATTCTTGAAATTCTTATCTCTTTGGATGACTCCGTGAGGCGCGTTCGGTATACGGTTGCCATTCTCCCAACGGAACCTCAAAAACCCCTCACAGATAGCAAAAAAGAGCGTTCCGGGGCTCCTCAGCAGGCTACGTTTGATGAATTCAAAATCGATCCAGAGACAAATCTCCACCCAAAATACACGTTTAAGTCATATATAGTGGGTTCTTCAAACGAATTAGCATATGCTGCTTCCCTCGCCGTTATTAAGGATATGGGGAAAAAGTACAATCCACTGTTTATTTATGGAGGATCGGGTCTTGGAAAGACCCATTTAATGCAATCTATTGGTAATCAAATTCGCCAGACCCATGGAAATACCACAAAAGTAAAATATATTCCTTCCGAAAAATTCGTAAATGACATTGTATTTTCCATTAAAAACAAAAGAATGGAGGATATGAAGCGCATCTACCGCTCGGTAGATGTACTCATTATTGACGATATCCAATTTATCGCCGGAAAGGCAGCGAGTGAAGAAGAATTTTTTCACACGTTTAATGCCCTGTATGATAATGATAAACAAATAATACTTTCATCCGATCGCCCTCCTCATGAAACTGCCATACTTGAAGAGCGCCTTCGTTCCCGCTTTAGTAGCGGAATGATCGTGGATATTTCTTATCCGGACTATGAAATGCGCCTTGCTATCATTAAAAAGAAGCTTGAGCAGGAAAATATATCCATTCCTGATTCGGTTACCGAATTTATTGCCGAAAAGATGCAGCGTAATATTCGTGAGATAGAAGGAGTCTTGAAAAAGATCATGTTTTATCAGGATGTGAAAGGAGTTGAGGTGACTCGGGGAATAGTGGAGGAAATCATTGATAAAACGACGAAGCATTCCTTTAAAAATGTAACACCAAATCAGGTTATGCAAGTCGTTGCCAATTTCTTCGAACTTGCCGAAAAGGACCTAACCGACCAAGGAAGAAGAAAGGAGGTTGTTGAGCCGCGCCAGATCGCAATGTATTTAATGAAAGATCTCCTGGGGATGTCCTACTCGGATATCGGGTATAAGATGGGGAAAAGAGATCATTCAACCGTTATGCACGCATGTGATAAAATCTCGACATTACTCACAACCGACCAGAAGTTGGGTAATAAACTTACTTCGATTAAGGAAGTTATCAACAGTAAATAATATTCATCCCGTTGTTATCCGCAAAAATAAATTCTAAAAAAGCGCTTGCCTAAAAGCAATTTACCACTTATCCACACTATCCACACCCCTATAACTACTTCTACTATTTTTATTAATACTATAGAAGAACAGGGATGCGGATAACATCCTAAACAGAAATTTACCTATGGAACTCATTGTACTGAAAACGAACCTCAAGGAAGGGATTGCTGCACTCGGAAAGATCGGATCTGAAAATGCATCATTGCCGATCCTTAAAAATTGCCTAATTGAAACGCAAGAGAATAAGATAAAGTTTTCAGTAACTAATTTGGAAGTGGCAATATCGAGTGTTATTCCGGCGAAGGTAGTAAAAGATGGTAGTATCACAGTTCCACTAAGTATCCTCTCCTCTATTATTAATAACCTTGAGAGTGAGCGGGTAAGTTTGGAAACAAAGGTAAATAATCTGGTAATAAAGACGGAAAACTATCAGGCGAAAATACAAGGAACAAAAAAGGAGGAATTTCCGATCATTCCAAAGATCGGAAACGAAAGTGAATATCTAGAGATAGAAAGCGGATTATTAAAAGACGGCCTTCTCTCGATAATCAATGCGAGTCAAGGTTCGGCAATTCGACCGGAACTGGGAGGTATCTTGTTTGACTATCAAGTGAATATTATAAAGTTTGCCGCAACGGACAGCTTTAGACTTGCTGAAAAGACTATTGATGAGAATCAATATAAGACAAACATCGAACAGAAATTAAAAACGATCATACCGCTAAAAACTATTCAGGAGTTGGTGCGGGTGATGTCTGAGAAAGATGACGAAAAGATACAAATTTACTTTGATCAGAGCCAGGTATTATTCCGAACCGATAAATTTGAGCTGGTATCAAGAGTGATCAACGGAGAATTTCCTGATTATCAACCGATTATCCCGAAAGAGACTGTTATCGAAGTGGTGGTAAACCGGGAGCAGCTAGTGAGTGCGCTAAAATTAACAGGTTCGTTTTCTGATAAGATGAATGAGGTTAGGATGATCATTAAAGATGGAGTAAAAAATATCGAATTATTCTCATCAAACCCAATATTGGGAGAAAACCAATACTTAATACCGGCGAAGATCAAAGGTGATTCGATCGAGATTGTCTTTAACTGGAAGTTTCTCTTTGATGGAATGAAAAGTATCACAACAGAAAATATTACCATCGGATTAAATGGGGATAATAAGCCCGCAATTATTAGACCAATGAACGCAAAGGATTATTTTTATATAATCATGCCGATTAATAATACATAAGAGCTATGAGGTTAGAGGTCGGAGATTGGAGTTATGAGATATAAGAGGTATGAAAAGTATTTATACCCCTTATCTCTAATTTCTAACCTCCGATCTCATATCTCCATCCTCATATCACACAACAAAAAAACAACTCTGTAAAAAATCTCCCGCTAAGGGAGATTTTTTGTGTAAACGATATTCTATCTGTTCTGTATAGCCCATGCGCGTACAGGAGCCTCCCAGAGTCCATATTGTGGATCCTGTGAAGGATTCCCTGGGATAGGGCCTGATGAGTCTGATCGATCGGCATAATGGAGAATAGAATGAATTTCACCATTCGATAGATAATTACCATCAAACATCGGTTTAGCGACGGAGATTGATTCCGGTTTATTAAATGTTTCAATAGGGAATTTAGTAAGGGCCTCGTTCATAAATGTGCTCCAAATAGGAACTGCTGCAAGAATACTACCACCACTGCGTTGCATAGGAGTATTATCGTTATTTCCCGCCCATACGCCAACGACAAGCGAAGGAGTATAGCCGAGAACCCATGCGTCTCGATAATCATTGGTAGTTCCGGTTTTGAGAGCGACATCCCTATCCGGAAAGACGGTAAGGTTGAAACTACTTTCAAAGAGCGGGCGACGGGCATCCTGGTCAGAAAGAATATCATTAATCAAGCGTGGATATTGAGGCTCGATAACTTGTGATGAGCGATCGAGATATTTTTCGAGGATACTCCCTTGGTCGTCTTCTACACTAAGAACAAAAGATTGCTGATGTTTAATTCCGTCTTGTGCAAAAACGGAATATCCTCCAACCATATCGATTAGTCGAACTTCCCCTCCCCCAAGAACAAAGGAGAGTCCATAGCGTTTTGGGTCGGTGAGTGTAGTGAGCCCAAAATTATATGCATTCGTTATGGTATCGTCGATACCAGCGAGATAAAGAGTCTTTACGGCAGTCACGTTAATCGATTGGGCAAGGGAATTACGCAATGATATTGGGCCGCGATAGGTGTGATCATAATTTTCAGGGCGATAACTATTAGTTCCACTCGTATCAAACTCCGTAGAAACATCGAAAAGGATCGTTTCAGGGGTATATCCCTTCTGGAACGCCGTCATATATGCAAACGGTTTAATAGATGATCCTGGTTGACGAAGTCCCTGAACGGCGACATTGAAGTTTCCATCGATTGTTGTGTCGAAATAGTCGGCAGAACCTACAAGTGCGAGTATTTGTCCAGTCTTGGGGTCTTCTGCGACGAGGGATGCGTTGTGTCCCTTATATAATTCTGTGTTGCGGGCAGCCCCTTCCATTACCGCACGCTCGGCTACTTGCTGAAGATCATAATCAAGTGTGGTAATAACCCGTAATCCCCCCTTATTAATGACATCTTCCCCATATTTATCAATGAGATAATCACGGACCGTCATAGAAAAATGAGGAGCCTTAATGGATCCGATAGTCTGTTCAAGAAAACGAGGCGAAATTTTGAGATTATCATCCCGTTGTTTTTTAGTAATATGTCCAGCGGAATACATTTCCTCCAATACACGGTCTTTTCTCTTAAGTAATTCATCCTTATGAGAACCCCAAGGAGAATAATAACTGGGAATCTGTACGATAGCAGCAAGAGTTGCCGACTCAAGAAGTGTAATGTCCTTCGCCTGTTTGCCGAAGTATGTCTGCGCTCCAGCCTCGATACCGTTAGCACCTGCTCCGTATGGGATTTGGTTAAGATAAAGGTTGAGAATTTGGTCTTTGTCGTAGTAACGTTCAATCCAAAAAGCAAGAATGATCTCCTTCACTTTACGGGTATAGGTACGTTCCGGGGTAAGAAACGCATTTTTAGCTAACTGTTGTGTAATAGTAGAGGCCCCCTGTGAAATACCGCCACGGATGATATTTACGAAAAAAGCACGAAAGATACCCTTGATATCAATGGCGGAATGCTCATAAAATCCGCTATCTTCGATGGCAACAGTCGCCTGCTTTGCATACGTAGGGATTTGTTCATAAGGAATAACCGTGCGCTTTCCCTGGGCGTTTACTTCGTAAAGAAGAATTTTTCCTGTTCTATCATATAGCTTCGTAGATTCAGTCATTTGCCAACTCCCTGATTGTTGAGGATCAGGTAGACTCTTGGCGATCCGAGCGACTTGAATAACACTAATAATGCCGATAAGAAAAAAAAGAACAAACGCGATAGATGTGATCTTTATAATAAGCGCACGTTTGGTATGTACTTTTGTGTCCCTGCGGGGTTGTTTATAGTGGGTGGAGGGTGTCATAAGAGAAAGAGGATCAGATGGATATTACACAATAAAAAATTTATAAAGTCAATAATAATAAAGAGGAGGAAAAGAAGGATTGTCTAAGGTTAATTGTACCTGAAATAAACAAACAAAAAAACCGACGTATATCCTGTAGTGGTTTTCAACTTAATTAAATTTGCCATAGGCAAACCGTTGAAAATCTACTACAGGACAAGGCGGTTTTTCTATATACTCTATTAGAGATCCCCTTCTTCTTCGTCTCCCCATTCGAAATCTGCAAATTCGTCGATCTCATCCTCGCTTCCGACGACATCATCTTCTTCCGGCTCGGCCTCAAAACCATAGCCGACATGATCATCGGCAACCTTCTTCTTCGGGGTTTCGATATCCTCATCCCCTATCTCAAAGATAAGATCTTCACTCTCAACATAATTCTGAACAGGTGTGGCAACACGTTGGTGTGTCATTTAAAATTGCTGGTTGTGTAAAAGTAATAAAATATGACCTTTATTTGAGATACATAGTAATGGATTTTAAATAACTGTCAACTGTTTTAAAAGTAAGGTAGTAAAGGATTAAAAAATAAGCAATTAATTAGCAAAAGCGTAAAGTTGTCACAAAGAGGAGAATAGGTATAATGTGGGTAAAGAAGAAATGTGGGGCTGTATATATACACGGTGCACATTTGTATATTTGTTCGATTTGTATGTTTGTGATTACCCTATGAAATTTGTCCACCTCCACACGCACTCCCACTATTCATTACTTGATGGTTTGGCAAAGATAGATGATCTCATTGATCGAGCAAAGGAACTTGGGATGGAAGCACTCGCACTTACTGACCACGGGAATCTCTATGGGGCAGTTGAATTTTATGTAAAAGCAAAGAAGGCGGGTATTAAGCCGCTCCTTGGATTGGAGGCATATGTGGCAAAAGGAAGTAGACTAGATCGGCAATTAGTAAAGGATGAAAGCACGGGAACCGGCAAGAAGGCAAAAGAAAATTACAACCATCTTACGCTTATTTGTGAGAATGAGACGGGATGGAAAAATCTTTTAAAATTGTCATCAAGCTCCCATTTAGAAGGGTTTTATTATAAGCCACGTATCGATCGAGAGATATTAAATCAATGGCACGAAGGGCTTATTGCCCTATCGGGATGTCTTGGAGGAGAGATAGCACAATTTTGTGTACAAGGAAGAATGGAAGAGGCAGAAGCAACGGCAAGGGAATATCTAAGCATATTCGGCAAAGATAATTTCTTTATAGAAATTTGGCATTTGCCACACATTCCTGATGCGGCAATCGCGGTAAAGGGATTAAAAGAGATAGCAAAAAAGTTGAATATTCCCATGGTTGCAACAAAGGATATTCATTATGCGCGACCGGAAGACGCGCAATATCAAGATATTCTACTTGCGGTGCAGACAGGAAATACGGTGAATGACGCAAATCGTATGTCGATGATGGATGAGAATTATGCCATGAATTCGGCAGAAGAAATGGCAAGCTGGTTTCCTGATGTGCCTGAGGTGATAGAAAATACGAATAAGATTGCAGAGCGCTGTAATGTGACGCTTGAACTTGATGTGGTACGGTTGCCGAAGTTTGAAACACCGGGAGGGATGGATAGTATGGATTATCTCGAAAAACTTATTCGAGAGGGACTGTCGAGTCGGTACAAAGAAATAACACAGGAGGTGACCGATCGCATGGAATATGAGATTGGAGTCATCCGTAATACGGGATATGCGGATTACTTTTTAATTGTGCAGGACTACATCAAATGGTCGCGTGATCACGGTGTAGTTGTCGGACCGGGTCGCGGATCGGCGGCAGGAAGTCTAGTTGCCTACGTGCTTACGATTACTGACGTCGATCCGATAAAATATGACCTACTTTTTGAGCGATTTCTTAATCCGGATCGCATTCAGATGCCCGATATCGACATTGACTTTGCGGATACCCGACGCGATGAAGTGGTAAATTATGTAAGGGAAAAGTATGGAGCCGATCGCGTTGCACAGATTATCACCTTTGGGACGATGGCGGCGCGCGCGGCTATCCGTGACGCGGGGCGCGCACTTGGATTGTCGTATGGGTTCTGTGATCAGGTTGCAAAACTTGTTCCCGCCCCCCCGACGCCGGTAAAAAGTCTTAAACAAGCTATGGAAGTAGTGGAGGAGTTGCGCACGATGTATGTGACCAATCCGGACGCAAAGAAATTACTCGACGCGGCACAAAAATTGGAAGGAGTTGCTCGACATGCATCGGTGCATGCCTGCGGAATTATCATTTCGGCAGAACCGTTGACCGACGTGGTCGCCTTGCAGCGGTCGCCGCAAAATGAAAATTCGGTCATCACGCAATTCGAACAAGGGATTATTGAAAAGTTGGGGCTGCTCAAAATGGACTTCTTGGGGTTGCGCAACCTGACAATCATCGAAGAAGCACTTCGATTGGTAAAAGAAAGTACGGGAGAACTGCTGAATATTTCGGATATTTCACTGGAAGATCCAAAAACATTCGAGGTATTACAGAATGGAGATACGGTCGGAGTGTTTCAATTTGAATCATCCGGTATGCGACGCTATCTCAAAGAATTACGTCCGACGGAATTTGAAGATGTCGTCGCTATGGTCGCATTGTACCGACCGGGGCCGATGGAACTTATTCCCGATTATATCAATCGAAAATACGGACGCGAAGAAGTAAAATTATTGCATCCGATGCTCAAGCCAATCCTTGGTAAGACCTATGGTATCGGAATCTACCAGGAACAGATGATGCGCATCGCGCGCGACCTCGCGGGATATACGCTTGCAGAGGCAGACACATTACGTAAGGCGATCGGGAAAAAGATACAATCACTACTCGACGAACAAGAGGGGAAGCTGATCAACGGTATGATCGCCAATGGTATTAATGAGAAGGTTGCAAGAAAGATCTGGGAATTATTCCCACCGTTCGCAAAATATGGGTTTAATCGATCACACAGTGTCTGCTACGGGTTGATAGGCTATCAGACGGCATATCTCAAGGCGCACTACCCCATCGAATTTATGACTGCATTGTTCAATTCGGAGAGTGATGACGTGGAACGTATCGCATTTCTTATTGACGAAGCAAAAAAACATTCCATTACGGTATCTCCTCCTGATATTAACGAGAGTGCTGTGAATTTCGCCCCGCAAGGAAAGATGATTAGATTTGGACTCGCCGCAATCAAAAATGTCGGGACGGCAGTGGTCGAGGCGATCATTGCGGAGCGGAAGGAGAACGGACCGTATGAAGGATTAGAGGACTTTTTGGCGCGGGTTAAGCACAAGGATGTGAATAAAAAATCCATAGAAAGTTTAACCAAGGCGGGGGTGTTCGACTCGTTTAAGATCGAGAGGGGTCAGGTGCTCGCGAACATGGACGAGATTCTGCGCTATTCGCAGACGATGAAAAAAAACGAAACGTCCAATCAAACAAATCTATTTGGCACCGTGTATTCCAAGAGTGTGTTAAACCTACGAGAAGCCCCGCCTATTGCAAAGAAGGACAAACTGAATTGGGAAAAGGAATTACTTGGATTGTATATTTCCGACCATCCTCTTTCCGAGCATAAGGCGCAATTGATGCAATATAAGGTCAAGGGGATCAAGGAGTTGCTTGCGCTTGACCAAAAAGATCAGAACAAGCATCGTATCGCAGGGGTTGTAACGAGTATTAAAAAGATTACGACAAAAAGTGGAAAGCCGATGGCATTTGCCCGCATCGAAGACGCGAATGAGAGCATTGAAGCGATCGTGTTTACGGAAACACTCGCCCGAACTCAAAATCTTTGGTGTGAAAACAAATTAATTGTTGCCGAAGGGAAGCTTTCGGCAAAGGATTCGGATATGAAGTTTATCTGTGAAGGCGCAGTAGAGCTTGTTTAACCGAAAAACCCATAACTCACAACCAATAACAAAAAAAGCCGGCGCGAGCGCCGGCTTTTTTGCAATTTAGTTCATTTTGGCGTTTAATAAAAGCAAATATCACTTATATTTCCCGGCGTGGGCGCTATTCTTGCGGAGGCGGGAATCCAGTATGTAAAAACTATGGAGCTGATTAAAAAAGAACAAAACAATATCGAAAAAGTAAGGCATTCCCTCTCTCATTTATTGGCGGAGGCAGTTTTGAAGCAGTTTCCGGGGGCAAAGCTCGGCATCGGTCCGGTGATTGAAAACGGATTCTATTATGATATCGATCTCGGAGATTCGAAGTTGGCCGAGAAGAATTTGCAGGTTCTGGAAAACCGCATAAAAGGCCTCGTAAAAAAAGGACTAGCCTTTACGAAAGAAGTGATAACCCATAAAGAAGCAAAGGAATTATTTAAAGATCAGCCCTATAAACTTGAGCTTATCGAGGATCTCGAAAGGGAGGGCAAAGAGCCAACCATCTACATAACCAAAGATAAGGACGCGACTATTTTTACGGATCTATGTGTGGGGCCGCACGTGGATTCGACCACTGAAATAGACCCGGAATCCTTTAAATTGCAGAAAATCGCAGGGGCATATTGGAGAGGCTCAGAAAAGAATCAAATGCTTACCCGTATTTATGGTGTGGCGTTTGAGAATAAGGAAGCTTTGGATCAATACCTCTTGATGATGGAAGAAGCAGAGAAGCGAGATCATCGAAAGCTTGGGAAGGAGCTTGATTTATTCCATATTGACGACATTGTAGGGCTTGGGTTGCCACTATGGCACCCTAAGGGAGCGCTATTGTGGCGTATCATCGAAGATTTCTGGTACGAGAAGCATTTGCAAGGAGGGTATGATCTCGTGAGAAGCCCGCATATTGGGAACCGATCCCTTTGGGAAACGTCAGGACATTGGGGGTTCTATAATAAATCGATGTATCCCCCGCTCGAGGTAGGGCAAACACTCGAAGATCGTCAGCACGAAGAAAAGGCGAAGACATCGGAGGAATATCTCTTAAAGCCGATGAATTGTCCATTCCATGTGCAGATCTACAAAAACGACATTCGTTCCTATCGAAGTTTACCATTCCGCTGGGCTGAATGCGGCACAGTTTATCGCTTTGAGAAAAAAGGAGAACTTTCTGGGTTGACCCGGGTTCGCGGGTTTACTCAGGATGATGCACATATCATCTGCCGAAAAGATCAAGTAGAATACGAGCTAAAGCGCGTAATCGACTTTATACTCTTTATGTATAAGTCGTTCGGGTTTAATATCGAAGATGTGCATGTCTACCTTTCCCTAAGGGATCCGAAGGATAAGAGCAATTACGCGGGAAGCGATGAGGGATGGGAGTTCTCGGAGGGCGTATTGAGAAAGGTGGCGCAAGAGAAAGGGCTCAATTTCGAAGAAGAAGAAGGAGAAGCCGCATTTTATGGGCCAAAGCTGGACTTCAAGATCCGAGACGCTATTGGAAGGGAGTGGCAGTGTTCAACGCTGCAGTTCGACTTCAACCTTCCGGAGCGTTTTGATATGTCGTTTATTAACAATAAAGGAGAGCAGGAGCGTCCATATATGCTGCATCGAGCATTATTCGGCTCATACGAGCGGTTTATCGGTTTATTAATAGAACATTATGCTGGGGCGTTTCCTTTGTGGCTCTCCCCAACTCAAGTAACGATCCTTAATGTAGGAGAAGATCACCTCGAATATGCAAAGGAGGTGGCTGACAAGCTAAGAGAAGGAGGGGTTCGGGTAGAAGTGGCAGATGAAAATACGAGTGTGGGAAAGAAGATCCGATCCGCAGAGATGAAAAAGACACCATATGTGCTTGTTGTAGGAGACAAAGAGGTCGAGGCAAGGTCAGTTGCCGTCCGCAAGCGCGGAGAAGGAGATCTCGGAGTAAAAGAGTTGGATGTATTTATAGAAGAAATTAAAGGTGAAATAAAGAAATAACAAAAAACCAGGCATAGCCTGGTTTTTTTGTGCGATTCTGTAAACTTTTTACTATGGATGGTATACTCCTATGATAAAGAGATATGATGGAATTATTACTGACAAACTTCACGGAAATAGGGATTTTTGCGACATACACAATCATCTTTTTCGGCATGTTTGTCGAAGGGGAAGCTTTTTTAATACTGGCAGGCATTTTAGTGCGCGGGAAGGTGATCGATTACACAGATACAATACTTATCGCGCTTTTTGCGGTCGTTTTGCACGATGTTGGGTACTGGGCGATTGGGAAAAAGCTCGGAATGAGTAGAAAAACGCAATTTTGGTTCATAAATACGGAGAAAATGGGGAAAATATTTAAAAAACTCCAAAAAAGAGAGGGTTTATATATTTTTATGTCAAAATTCGCTTGGGGGATGAACCGATTTACGCTTCTTTCGAGTGGATATTTTAGTACACCACTGCAAAAATTTCTAAAGTACAGTGTCCCCGCGGCATTTATCTGGACGACGACCTTTGTTTCAGTGGGATATATGTTTGCCGATAGGGCTGGATTATGGAAAAAGGATGTAAAGAATGTAGCTCTGCTCGCGGCTGTATTTTTTGTCGGAATGATCGTTTTTGAGTATCAGGTTGGGAAGTCAATCAAAGAAGACGCCAATCTTCCTAACGGGGAAGACTGCTAAAGCAGTATAATAGACCTGCAATTACCTAAAACAAAAGAACAAGAGGAAGGGTCGAATTCTCGTTGCGAGCTGTGAAAATAGGGATAAAATAGGCGCAAAAAATCTCCTCAAAAATAGAGGAGCTGGGTCCCGTATAAAGGATGGGAGATTTTCGATTTTGTCAGAGATTTTTAAGCCTATTACCTATTTTTAGTCCGTTCGCGCTTTTTGCCGTACTTTTATTAAAAAAGTACGAAAGAGTGAATTCCCGCCTCCGCGGGAATGAAGCAGCTATGACAAAAAACATTGACTAATTAAAGAACTGCAGGTATTATATATGCACTTGAGAAGTGGAGATTTTATCTACAAAAGGGTGATTAGCTCAGTTGGTTAGAGCACCTCGTTTACACCGAGGGGGTCGGGGGTTCGAATCCCTCATCACCCACCCTTTTCGAAGCATTGCTTCGATTTGGAATAGCCACCGAAATGGAAAATACGTACGGAGCTGATACGGACGTACTAATCATCACGGAGCGGCAAACTACATCGGGAAACACACGACGACACGAGTAAAAAGAAGTGTCGGAGCAGGTACTGGTGTAGCTGTTTGAAACCCTTTTGGATCATTGCATTCATGGCGAAAGAATCACTCCCTTGATTCGATATCATGCGCAAAAATCCGATAAAAGGGATTGTATTCGTGTGTCTAATAATAAAAACCGAATGCGTAATAAATATACGTGTTCGAAAAATAAAGAGAACTTAGTGATTTTAGATGAAATGCGAGGCGCGGGAACGGCTCGAGGAAGCCGTACTTACCGGTACGGCGACCGAAGAGAGGGGGACCCGCAACGAAGCAGTTCGCTAAAAACATAAGTTCTCAGAGAAGGATGCCAACTATAAGACAACTAATAAAGACAGGACGACAGAGTAAATCTGTTAAGTCGAAGTCTCCGGCAATGGGTCTGTATTTCAACACGATCCACAACAAGCCGGTGAGCTCGACGTCTCCGTTTAAGCGCGGAGTATGTTTGAAGGTGTTTACCACCACTCCGAAGAAGCCGAACTCGGCGCTTCGAAAGGTCGCGCGTATTCGTTTGACCAACGGTATGGAAGTTACCGCATACATCCCGGGAATGGGACATAACTTGCAGGAACACTCGGTCGTCATGATTCGTGGCGGACGCGTTAAGGACTTGCCAGGTGTGCGATATCACATCGTTCGCGGCGTACTCGATACGACCGGATGTGTGAAGATGAACCAGAGCCGCAGCAAGTATGGGGCTAAGAAGGCGAAAAAAGCGTAAAGCGTAATAAAAAAAAGATATGCGAAGAAATAGAAAATTCAAAAAGTATCATACGCCGGACGTAAAGCACGGATCCATCGCCTTGAGCCGATTCATCAATTACATGATGTTTGACGGAGAAAAGACGGTTGCGGAACGGGTTGTATACGGAGCGTTCAATATTATAGAAAAAGAAATGCAGATGAACCCGATGGAAGTGTTCGAGAAGGCGCTAGAAAACGCCTCTCCCCTCCTCGAAGTAGTCAGTAAGCGCGTTGGTGGTGCGAACTATCAGGTTCCCCGCGAAGTACGCGCAGAACGAAAGTTTTTCTTGGGTTGCAAGTGGATGATCGATGCGGCACGAGCTAAAAAAGGCAAGGCCATGTCAGAGCGTCTCGCTGAAGAACTCATCGCTTCCTATAAGGGCGAAGGAACTGCGATCAAGAAGAAGCAGAACGTGCACAAGATGGCCGAAGCAAACCGCGCCTTTGCACACTTTGCAAGATAACTAAAAAGGAAAACGGAATATGAAAAATGGAAAAGGGAACGATGGAATAGTGCTTAATTAAAGGCAAAGACCACCCTATTCCGAAATCCCTATTCCGAAACCCATTATTTATGAGACAATATCCAATAGAAAGATATCGCGACATTGGAATTATTGCCCACATTGATGCGGGCAAGACAACAATCAGCGAACGTATTTTGTTCTATACTGGCATCTCACATCGCATCGGCGAAGTGCATGAAGGAGAAGCCATCATGGACTGGATGGAACAGGAGCGAGAGCGTGGCATCACTATTACGTCTGCCGCGACAAACTGCTTTTGGACATCGAGCAGAAAAACGCGCCATTTGAAGACAAATGAGGAGCGTCAAGAGGCAAAGAGAGGGAACGAACATCGCATCAACATTATCGATACGCCGGGCCACGTAGACTTTACCGTTGAAGTGGAGCGCTCATTACGCGTACTCGACGGAGCGGTGTGTGCATTCGATGGCGTTGCGGGAGTTGAGCCACAATCGGAAACGGTGTGGCACCAGGCGGACAAGTACAAGGTTCCGCGCATGTGCTTCATCAACAAGTTGGATCGCACTGGAGCAAGCTTTGACTATTCGTTTAAGACAATCCACGAGCGATTAACCACCAACGCGGTGGCCATCCAGTATCCGATCGGTTCAGAAGCTGCGTTCGAAGGAGTCGTTGACCTGATGACCATGAAGGCGATCCGCTTCCAGGGTGATCATGGCGAAAACATCATCGAAGGAGAAATCCCGGCAGACTTGAAGGAAAAGGCGGAAAAGATGCATGCGGAACTAGTCGAAAAGATCGTCGAGACCGATGAGGCATTAATGGAAAAGTATCTCGCAGGAGAAGAGCTTTCAGAAGAGGAATTGCGCGGTGGATTGCGACGGGCAACCATCGACAATAAGATCGTGCCGGTATTGACCGGTTCGGCCTTGAAGAACAAAGGCGTGCAGCTTTTGCTCGACGCAGTGCTCGATTATCTGCCGTCACCGGTAGATGTCGACGAACTGAAGCCGGCAAAGGGTACCGACATCAAGGACGAGACGATCGAATTGTTCCGTAAGCCGAACGACGAAGAGCCATTCACGGCGCTTGCGTTCAAGATCGCGACTGACCCGTTTGTCGGATCACTTACCTACTTCCGCGTATACTCGGGTGTGCTTAAGAAGGGTAGCTACGTATTGAACTCCACAAAGGGAGATCAGGAGCGTATTAGCCGCATCGTGCGCATGCACTCGAACAAGCGTGAAGAAGTTGACGAAATGTATGCGGGAGACCTTGGCGCTATCGTCGGGTTGAAGAATACATCGACCGGAGACACCTTATGCGATCCGGAAAAGCCGATCATTCTTGAGAGAATTACCTTCCCTGAGCCGGTTATCTCGGTTCGTATCGAGCCAAAGACGAAGGCTGACCAGGAGAAGATGGGTATCGCAATGCGACGCCTTGCAGAAGAAGATCCGACCTTCCGAATCGAATCCGACCAGGAAACGGGAGAAACGATTATCAAGGGAATGGGGGAACTGCACCTTGAAATTCTTATCGACCGTATGAAGCGTGAGTTTAATGTTGAAGCAAACACGGGACGACCGCAGGTAGCGTATCGCGAAGCCATCAAGGGCGAAGCGGATGCTGAAGGAAAGTATGTGAAGCAATCTGGCGGTAAGGGCCAATATGGTCACGTAAAGATCAAGATGAAGCCGTCAGAACAAGGCAAGGGATTTGTCTTTAATAACCAGATCAAAGGAGGAGCGATTCCGCAGGAATTTATCTCCCCTGTTGAAAAGGGATTGCGCGAATCAATGGATAAGGGTGTCATCGCAGGATTTCCGTTGTCTGATGTCGAAGTGACATTGTACGATGGATCATTCCACGAAGTAGACTCATCCGAAATCGCGTTCAAACTCGCCGCAGGCATGGCATTCGCCGAGGCAGCGAAGAAGGCAAAGCCGGTATTGACCGAACCGTTCATGCAGGTGCAGGTGCTCGTGCCGACCGAGTTCATGGGTGATATCACCGGTGACATCAACTCGAAGCGCGGACGCATTGAAGCGATGAATGATCGCTCAAACATTAAGGTTATCGACGCACAGGTACCGTTGTCCGAAATGTTCGGATACGCGACTAAGCTGCGCTCCATGACGCAAGGTCGAGGAAGCTTCTCTATGGTCTTTGACCACTATGAAGAAGTGCCGAACAACATCACCCAACAGATCGTTGAAGGCAAAAAACAGTAATTTGACTTAAACTACTTATTTCGGTACAACAAGAAATAAGCGGAATAAGACTGAAAAGATATGGATTATACAATTGACGCAAAAAATCAAAATATGGGGCGACTTGCAACGGAGATCGCAACGATCTTGCAGGGCAAGAAGAACCCGAACTATGAGCCGCGTCTCGCCGGAGAAGATCGGGTGATCGTAAAGAACATCGACGGTATGACGGTCAGCGGAAAGAAGGAAACCGACAAGGTCTACTACCACCACACTGGATACATGGGCGGACTCAAAGAAGAAACCTATGAGGAGGTCGTGGCAAAGAAAGGAAAGCAGGAGGTGTTGCGACGTGCGGTTATGCGCATGTTGCCGAAGAACCGATTGCAAGTTCCCCGCATGAAGCGGTTGATCATCGAATAATAAAACTATGACGGAAACAACTAAAAAAATAAAACACGAAGAAGCCGATGAGGTTCTCGAAGTGACCGAAGACGTGCTGACGCACGAGGAGGAAGCTGATGAAGACCTGGCAATCGAGGAAGTAGCTGTCGCCGATGACACCGCCGAGGGAAAGCCGAAGCGCGGAGCCAAGAAGGAGAAATACTTCGAAGCCGTCGGACGCCGAAAGACCGCCGTTGCTCGCGTCCGCCTCTTCACTAAAATGGAAGGCATCAAGATCAACGATAAGACTTTGAAGGGATACTTCGGAGTTGAGCGTTTTGAAAAGGATGTTGAGAGTCCGCTGGATAAGATGAAGATTGCCGACAAGCTCGGAGCGATCATCAAGGTAAAGGGCGGAGGACCGATGGCGCAGGCACAGGCCGCGCGTCTCGGAATCGCACGGGCATTGATCAAGTTCAACCCGGTATTCCAGAAGCGCTTGCGCAGACTCGATCTGTTGACTCGCGATCCGCGAGCAGTAGAACGAAAGAAGCCGGGCCTCAAAAAGGCACGACGCGCACCGCAGTGGAAGAAGCGCTAAGAATTTTCATAATTCTTTACTTGCCGTCTCTCTGCCGAGCATAAACCCGTGTACTCTTGTATCTTGCGATAAGAGACACACAACAAAAAAACAACCCCGAAGGGTTGTTTTTTTGTTGTGTGTCGGCACTCTCGCACGCCGCCAAGGGTTATGACCGGCGGAGTGCGGAGACTGGTATCCAGTTGCATTTCCCTATACTTTTTTGCATCATAAAATCAATGCAGTATAAAACAACCTCATCTACTGAAACAAAAAAGATTGCAAAACTTTTTGCGGAAGAATTAATAAAGACGAAGCCTGGCAAAAAGGCATTCGTGGTTATTTTTAAAGGCGACCTTGGTGCAGGAAAGACCACGTTCATCCAGGGTCTGATGAAGGAGTTGGGGGTAAAAGGAAAAGTGATGAGCCCGACTTTTACCCTGCTCCGTTCGTATTCTTTGGTATCCCGATCAAAGAGGAGTATCGTCGCGGGAGCTGAGTTCGCAAAAGTACACCACTTTGATTGCTACCGCATTGGCGATGTGAGCGAAATGAAAGAACTCGGGTTTGGGGAGTTGCTCGCCGATCCGCAAAATATCATCTTAGTGGAGTGGCCCGAGCGCATTACAAAGGTGCTTCCCCACGAAAAGATTTCAGTAGTGCTATCCTATGGCGAGACCATCAACGAACGCACGATTGAAGTAATATAAAATGAATGACACAAAAAAGACGCACAGTATTGTGCGTCTTTTTTGTATTCCTCGCAGTGCGACGAGATATACATTTCTGTGGGCCTCCGCAGCGCGGTAGCGCGAGGACGAGTAAAATATTCAGCAGAATATTTTACGTGCGCACAGAAACGTCATACCGAGAAGCTGTTATTGCCCCGCACCTCGCAAGAACTTGAAGGTGTCTTCGAAATTCTTAAAGATGACGTCGAAAATCGACTCACCCTTTTGTGGCGTGATGACTGTACGAGGACCGAATGTCGTCTTGTTGCCTGCCGAGTCGGTTGATTCGATCTTCATCTGATAGATCGTACCTGGCTTGAGGCTCGAAAGAATGATCGCATGATTATTGGTATATGTATCGAGCTGTTCTTCCTTGTTGGCAAATCCGTCCTTTACCTGTCCTGCTCCTTCCTGATAATAGATGACGGAATTGGACAATTCATCCGTTACCCAAGTAATAACGGTCTGTACTCGGTCGTTTCGACCGGGGACAAGCGCTCCGTCTACTTTAAAGTTGGAGATCTTTGGAGCGGTGATATCGCGTACCGTCGAAACGGTCAGGGGAGCTCCGCCTTCAATCAAGTTGCCCTTTTCGTTGTATCCGAATACCGTTACTTCATATGCAGTTGCCGGGACAAGCTTATCGATGAGAATCTCGTGCTCCTTAACAAGCGTATTTTCTATCTTGCGCTGAATTTCTCCGGTTCTTACATTTTTGTATTCCACAATGGTTGATGCGGTATCTTCCGTGCTCCAAACAACATTGAAGGAAGTATTCTTTATGTTTATTACGCGTGCCGAGATTCTTGAGGCCTTTGTTGTGAAGGTTGTGTCTTGGCTACTACCCACAACTTGAGGTAGGGAGAACGATCTCACCATAAAGTGATATTTGGTATTTGGTTCCAATCCTACCAGGGTAAGCTGATGATCCGTTTCCTTTGATTCTGTGCGGGATATTTCTCCTACATACGGGTTTGGCCGCGTTGCGTCAAACTCGCTTTCTTTTGCGTAGAGAATGACTGCATACGATTTGATGTTCGTCTTCCAGCTTATATCAGCCGTATTTTCGGTTATGGCCGTAATGCGGGGTTCTTCCACAAACGGCGGCAATACTCCCGGCAAAATAGATTCGATGGTTTGCTCAACCTCTTCCTCATACTGTTTTACATCCTCCACAGTTCTGAGGCCAGGGCTTGCCTGGGTGAGATATTTAGTTTTGAAGGTCTGGCTTTCGGAGATCATCCGATTTGCCGACTTGTCGATCGCCTCGGCTTCAAACTTGTATTCCGTACCCATTTTCAACCCCGTTATTGTGAATTTATGATGAGTCGTCCAATCGCGATGGCTGATGGTATCGGTAAAGGCATCTTTCCCATAATGCAAGAATCCAAGTGAAGGTTCGCTTGCATCAAACTCGATTATGGCTCCAAACGCAGTTGTGGTCGCTATTGTTATGTTCGAGATCGTCGGCGCGGTAGTGTCTTTTACCTCTGGCGGTGTAGACTGGCTCGCTCCTCCACCGATAGTTACCACGCGCACTTCACCCTCCTGGGTTGTGGCAAACGTTGTAGACGTTGATACGGCCGCATTTCCCGATCCATCTCGGGATTCCACTGAAAACGCATACGTCGTATTTGGAGTCAATGCGGTTCCCGCGTCCAATCCAATATTGACTGAGTGATACACGGAGAGGGTGGCGTCTGCCGGCGTATAGGTATTCATCGTAGAAGAACTTGCCCCATACCGCACTTGTGACGTTGCGGGCTCGCTTGTCTTCCAAAATACACTCACGCTGTTTGGTGTGCGGATTGGCGTAGAAACCTGAGAGATCGCCGGAGGGAAGGTATCGTTGGTCGTGCGGAAGGTGCGGTATGTACCACCGTTATCATCCATTGTGGTATTGCCCTGTACATCGGTCGATTGTACCGAGTAATAGTAGGTAGTCCCTGCGGCGAGGCCGGTGACGGGAACGGTATGGATAAAGTCTTCGGTTGTTGATGCATCTCCCACGGGGAGTGACGTTCCCCATACTTCCTTATATCCATTAAAGGACTGACTTACCGCATAGCGCACTAAGGTATCAGCAGTCTTATTGGTATGCCAGCTGACGAGCGCATTGGCATCGGTAATGCCTTCGCCCGTGATCTGGGTGATATAGGGACCCGCAGTTGTATGGAAGGTATAACCCGCTCCGCTATTGTCATCGATTCCTTCATTAAGATTGGAATCCTTTGATGCAACCTTGAACACATAATCACTATCCGGGACAAGGGCCGAGAGTGTTACGCTGTGTGTTTGTCCGGCTCCCTGTTCTGTTGCGGTCATGCCATAGGCGGCATCGCCTACTTTATTGTAGGACACGATTCCATCCGCGTCTTCATCGGTCTCCCACGTAATAGTCGCCCAGGTTGAGTGGACTACCGGTGCGGAAGGAGCGACGGTAAAGAGTGGTGCGTTAGAGTCGGAGCTACCGCGGCCGTCCGGGACATCGGTGAGTACTGGCGAGTACGCAGAAGTATCGTCGTCCGTATCGACGACAGCGATGCGATATGTGTACTCGGTCGATGATGCAACTTCGTTGTCGAGATAATAGGCCTGGAGCAATGTGGTCTGCGTGGCAAGTAAATCAAAGGTTATGCCATCAGCTGCCCGTTCCACGAGATAGTGCTTGAAGGTAGAGTTGGCAACATTGCCATGTACCGGCCATGAAATAAATTCCTTATAGAGTTGGAGATCCGCCTTTGAGATATCAGTGAAGTCGATTCTGCTTGGCGCGCTCGGCGCAACGATAGATTGCTGACTTATGTTGCCCGAGCCATCGCGCACCTGTACGTAAATGGTCGGATAGCTCGAAGTCGCCACAGTCCATGTAAGCGATGATGCAGCTGTTGCGTTGGCATCAATCCACTGACCATCGGTCGCATTGGTTGCCGACGATGACGAGGCGGTGAAGTTGGCAAATTCAGAGAAACGATATTGGAACGCCCCCTCGTCAGAGAATGCGAAGGTTAGTGCATTGGTGCGTGCGTCAAAGCGTGCCGTGGTGATCGTCGGGTCGGTAGTATCAATGACGAACGCGGAAGTTGTCGCGGTTGCGGTGCTGAAGATTGCCTCTTGGTCGTTGATCGTGATCCTGATCATCGCGGTGTTGGAGTAGACGCCATCAATATCTGCCTTGGCATCCCAATAGGCGCCGAGTACTGTAGCGGTCGCGCCGATCGGCTGTAAGCCGTTGGTGCCGCTTTCGAGCACGAGAGATGGAGAGGATGTCGCAATATCGGTCCAGGTGGAGCCATTGTCGGTTGAATACGCGAAGGACGGCTCGATGCGTCCCGGGATAGTTACGCCTTCCGCGGTATCCTCATCAAGAATGGTGTAGTTGACATGAACCTGTCCGTAGCGGGCATCGGTGGAGTCCGATATGACACTTGCTGACTGCGATGAAAACGCCGGTCGGATATTGTACCCCGCACTGTTTGTATCGGTTGCTTCGTCTATATTGCCAAAGACATCGCGGATACGCACGGTGATTGTTTCGCTGCGCGAGTCCACATGCCAAGGGAAGGTTGTTGTCGCAAGGGTAACACCATCGGATGCGAAGGCATCCCCCCAACTGTCTTCGGTTGCGACTCCTCCAACATAACCGTACCAGGTGGTACCGCCATTGCGGGAGAACTGCGCCTGAATCTGCTCATTGATCGGATGACCCGATAGTGAGACGAGGCGTAAGGTGACGTCTTTGGAGTCGGTGACTACAATTTCACTGGAATCGTTGATCAGTAAGGAACCGCCTGATAAGGTCGGTGGGGTGATGTCGAGAATAAACGAAGTCGATGTCGCGATACCGAGGTTATTGAGTTGCTCGGCATCATTTGCCGTTACGCGGATTCGAACATCGTCTTGTGAGACGTTATTAAGCTCCGTTTTTGCGTCCCAGTGTGCGGTGAACGATGCTGGGGTTGCCGATACCGTAGTGGACGCAATGTCCCCCGTTACGAGACTGGCCGGAATCCAAGTCGATTCCCCATCAAGTGAATAGGCAAAGGATGGTGTCGCTGCTATGTTATCAAGATCGGCGATCGTGTATTCGATGGTAACATCGGCATTGTTTGGATCAGGTGTCTGTGCCGCAGTAACCGTTACGATCGGTGCGCTGTTATATGACACGGTATTGGAATCAGTTGCGGGGCCATGGCCAAGAGTATCCATGATACGCACAGAGATAGTTTCGGTCTTTTCGCCTAAGACAATATCCCACGCAACGGTTGACGTTGATGAGAACGACGTGCCATAGGCATCCTGTGCACCGATGGTGCCGTCGGCATTTGCCGCATACCAAGTTACGCCGTCATGGGAAAGCTGTGCAATAATCAGCTCGCCTACCGGGGATCCGGTGACATCGGCCAACGTCACGGTGACGTTGGCGGAGGCTGCTTGTACGGTAGCGGAAGATCCGTTGATTACCACTGATGATTCGGTGAGTGCCGGCGCGGAAGTATCAAGATATAATGACGCATCAATCGATGCGGAGAGGTTTCCCGCGATATCAATGTAGCGAACAGAGACGGTTTTGGTTGCGTCTCCCGCCGTAAGGGCATATGCCTTCGTGGTTGCGTATGATTCCGCGGAGGTCCAGGTGGTGCCATCTCCGGAGAATTGCATCTGAGTCACCGAATTATTGTCGGTTGCAGATAGATGCAAGACGACGTCGGTCGAGGTAGCATAGGCGGATCCATCATTGATAACAAGGGTTCCGGTTGGTTCCTGGGTATCAAGCGTAATCGTATCGCTCGCGGTTTCGGAAATAAGGCCGGATCCATCGATGACCTGCGCGGAAACACCTTGTATTCCATCGACACTCGGAATGGTCACGGATGATGTTGTCGCAAACGCAGACCAAGTAGACCAGGTAGCTCCTTCATCGGTTGAGGTCCGCATCTGGCTAGCCCCTGACCCTGCATCGGTTGCGGTGACCGTGAGGGTAACGGTTATGCTATTGGCAAACGCATTGTTGTCGTTAATAACTAGTGAGATGACAGGCGCAATGGTGTCGATAAGAATATTGGCATTAGCCGATACGGACATATTATTACGTGCGTCACGGAACTGTGAGTAGACAGTCTTTAATCCCTCTCCCGTCGCAAGGGTATATGCTTTGGATGTCGCATATGATTCCCATGCAGACCAGTCGGTGTCGTTGTCGGAAAAGCGCATTGAGGCAACTGATGATCCGGTATCAGTCGCAGAGAGATTTAATGTAACTGCCGTGGATGATGCATAGCTTGCGCCGCTATTAATGGCAATGGTTCCTGATGGAGCAATGGTATCGATCGCGAAATTTGCACTCGTTAATGATGCGGTATTACTGAATGTATCTGCATCGTCGGCGGTAAACCGAATGGCAAACGCGGAGCCACTCACGGCGCCTGCATACTGCGTCGCATCCCAGTAGGCGGAATATGAGGTATCAGTACCTGTCCCCACGGCAATCGGGGAACCAAATGCAACGCCAGCCGCATCGGTGAGTTGATTGATAGGAAGCGTTGCCCATAGCGAACCATCATACCATTCAAATGACGGTATCACCTGGTTTGTTGTGGAGTCGGTATCTCGGAGCGCGAAGTCGATCTTTATCTTGCCGAAGTTTGCGTCGGTAGAAGAAGCAAGTTGTGCGGCAGTAATAGACGCAATGGTTGGCGGTACGTTGTATGTATAGGTAGGGGTTACATCGTCAACCCTCGGCGTATATATTCCGTCAGAGGTGAGATCTACCTTGTATTGGAAATATTGATCTCCCGATCCATCCTGCATGGACGCGGGAATTGAGGAAGAACCGCAGGTTACGGTGTCTGTAATCTTTCCACAGGCATTGGTGAAGGCTGTCCATATGCCAAGCGTATCGGTAGATGCGCCGGTACGGAGCGACACGGTAACGGAGGTATTAGCCGGAAGAGTCGTATCTTCTTTCCAGCTCAATCCGGTCATTATATTGGTCGCACTCGTGGAATTGTATAGGGAGGAAAGAAGCGAGCTTGTGGAAGCGTATCGTGCATATGTAATGGAAACGTCATCCAGTGACGGTGACTGCGAAGTATTTGCCGTCGAGAGCGTTGCCTTGTACTGAATGTATCGATGGCCCACCACTGCACCCAACGTGCTCAAGGAGATGCCGGTGTTAGTGGAAGCAGTGCCAAAGGATGCCGCATCAGAAAGATCAGCGGCATTGCTGGTGCGCACCTGCATCGAAACAGTCTGTCCGCCCGAATTTGTCCACGAGAGATTGCCCCAGTTTGCCACTGCACTGCCCGCGTCCAAGACGCCGGAGGTGAAGGAGCCGGATGGATGGTAGCTGCCCGGGAAGGTAACAGACCCGGTCACGCTGTCGAGTGAGGGGGTAACTGCAGTATTTCCCCCGTTTGCCAAGGTAGCCTGATACCAGAGGTAGCGGCTATTAGATGGAGCGCAAGTCGTGTTAAGGGTGATTGACCCATTGGCGGAAACAGTCCCGGAATCGCAGGTGCCCGAAGCAAAGCTTGGCGCGCTCGCCGAGGTAGTTCCTTTAACCTTGATGCTGAAAGTTGTTCCCGAAGGATACTGTCCTGCGTACGCAAACGAGTTCCAGGTGTATGCGGCTGCGGAACCGGCGTCAAAGTAGGAAGTGTAGGTCCCGGAAGTGGCATACGATACGAGTATTCCAGGTACAAAAACAGTGTCTACAGTAGCAGTTGGCTGGATTGGAGCAGTAACACTGCCGGTCGTCGCCCCGTTGCCGACTTGGCCGGCGCCGTCATCTCCCCAGCACCATAAGCTTCCGTCGATGTAGGAGCAGGTGTGATTGTACCCCGTAGCAACCTGCGTCACGCCACTTGCAACGACCGTGGCAGGGGAATGTATGGCACCGGTAGTAGCCCCGTTGCCGATTTGGCCTAGACTGTCATCTCCCCAGCACTGCAGACTCCCGTCCGTCTTAACGGCGCAGGTGTGATTTTTCCCCGTAGCAACCTTCGTCACGCCACTTGCAACGACCGTGGCAGGGGAAGTTATATTACCGGTGGTTCCCCCGTTACCGACTTGTCCCCAGCCATCATATCCCCAGCACTGCAGACTCCCTGATACGACGGCGCAGGTGTGATTGTCCCCCGCAGCAACCTGCGTCACACCGCTTGCGATAGCCGTGACAGGGGCAATCATGTCGTAGTTGGTCGCCGGCCCGTTGCCGACCTGGCCGGCGCCGTCACTCCCCCAACACTGCAGACTCCCGTCAGTCTTGACGGCACAGGTGTGTTTGGTCCCCGCGGCAACCTGTGCCACTCCACTTGCGATGACCGTGACAGGGGAAGTTATGGCGCCGGTGGTCCCTCCGTTGCCAAGCTGCCCGTAGTTGTCATACCCCCAACACTGCAGACTCCCCGATACGACGGCGCAGGTGTGTTCGTACCCCGCAGCAACCTGCGTCACGCCACTTGCAATGACCTGGAACGGAGAAACGACATTGCCAGTCGTCGCCCCGTTGCCGACTTGGCCGTAGCTGTCATATCCCCAACATTGCAGACTCCCCGATACGACGGCGCAGGTGTGTGCGTACCCCGTAGCAACCTGCGTCACGCCACTCGCGATGACCTGGAACGGAGAAACGACATTGCCAGTCGTCGCCCCGTTGCCGATTTGGCCGTAGGTGTCGGATCCCCAGCACCACAGACTTCCGTCCGAGCTCTTAATGGCGCAGGTGTGAGTGCCTCCCCCGGCAACCTGGGATCCTAAAAGGGGTCCAGGCCCTTGGATGGATGGCTGGACTGGAGAAGTAATGTTACCGGTGGTTGCTCCGTTGCCGACTTGGCCTAGACTGTCATCCCCCCAACACCACAAACTCCCGTCCGTCTTGAAGGCGCAGGTGTAGTAGGTTCCCCCGGCAACCTGACTCACTCCGGAAATTCCCGCGACTTGCACCGGCGAGAGCTGATCTTGCTCTAGGGCGTTGCCTAATTGGCCATATAGAATACTAGAATACGCATCGCTATAGCCATTAGATCCCCAACACCACAAACTCCCGTCTGTCTTGACGGCGCAGGTGTGGTAATATCCCGTAGTTACCTGACTCACTCCGCTGGCAATGGTCTGGACTGGAGAGGTGACACTACCACTAGTTGTTCCGTTGCCGATCTGTCCGTTGCTGTTATATCCCCAGCACCACAGACTCCCGTCTGTCTTGACGGCGCAGGTGTGTAAGAAGCCCGCAGTTACCTGGCTCACTCCGCTGGCAATAATAGGGGCTGGAAGCATGACATAACCAGTGGTTGGTCCGTTACCAATCTGCCCGGCAGAGTCATTTCCCCAGCACCACAGACTCCCGTCTGTCTTGACGGCGCAGGTGTGGTAGACTCCCGTAGTTACCTGACTCACTCCGCTGGCAATGATCTGGTTCGGAGACGTGGTAAGGCCCCCGATCGATCCGATGCCGACCTGTCCATCGCTGTTATATCCCCAACACCACAAACTCCCGTCTGTCTTGACGGCGCAGGTTTGACTCTTTCCTGCGGAAACCTGGACCACTCCGGAAATTCCTGCGACTTGCACTGGAGAGGGCTGATCTGACGGTATAGTATTGCCGAGTTGGCCAGTTAGATCATAGCCATATCCTGACTCATAACCGTTAATTCCCCAGCACCACAGACTCCCGTCCGTCTTGACGGCGCAGGTATGACTGCTCCCCGCAGAAACCTGCGTCACTCCGCTGGCAATGATCTGGACTGGAGATGTAATAGCTCCTCCGATCACTCCGTTGCCAATCTGTCCATGATCGTTATATCCCCAGCACCACAGACTCCCGTCCGTCTTAACGGCGCAGGTGTGGTAATCCCCTACGGAAATTTGTGAAGACGTATCACGTAACGTTACGCTCGAATTAGAGCCGCTTACCCCGTTTAGGTTTGTGTCCGCATTTGCACCATATGCCCACCCTCCTTGCTGAGAGGGAGTTGCGACGGTGGATGTGTCATCGGTCGTTGTAATGCTTCCGGTCACGGATTGCGTTGTGAGTGTAATCGAAGTTCCTGTCCCGCTTCCGGTAAGCGTGGTCGTTGCGGTGGTATACGCGCCATACGCAAACCCGCTTGCGGTTGTAGTTGCATCGCTTGTCTGGGTTATGGTCGTCGTCGCAAGCGGAAGGGTTAGCGCAGTCGAGGTCGCCAAGGTTGCCGAATTAAACTGTGTCCATCCCGTGCGGTTTGCCGATTCTGTTGCGATAGTGGCGGTTGCCCCGCCCGTCCACGCGTTTTGTGAAAAGCTCGCCGTAGTAGCCGCCTGCACAAAGTCTCCTTGTCCGACTACAACGGATAGCAACGTAACCGCAACGGTTGCGACGGTAAGGGCTGATTTGAATATCTTCATTCTATTGTAGCGTTTAGAGAATTGCATTGTATGTATAAGTGTGTGTTTGTTTGAATAGGTTCTTCGTGTGGTATCACTTCGTAGTGGGGCTGGCTGTATATAAATCCCTTGGGGTGACTCCGGGGGTCGACTTCCACCGGGGTCCCGATATCGTTTTTTAAAATGCAAAAATTCACTTTTTTGAAAAGTGTTCCGCAGTTCACGTATACGCAATGACGCACGCAAGAGTGTCATGTGTGTTCGTAGAGAATTCGTTTTTCATTTCCACGCAAATAGAAATGATTAACCAATGTTCAGTTATATCTACCCCATGTAGATTATTATCATTATACTATATGCAAATATTTTTGCATAGTGCATAACAATGGTTCTTCCCGTATACTAAATGGATGAAACGAATTTTATTTTTTATTGTTCCGATTATCGTTCTGGTAGTCGGTGTATATTTTTTTGCGCCATCAAAAAATCATAGCAAGGTGCTCGTCATCGGCATTGATGGAGCAACCTGGGATATTGCTCAGCCGATGATTGACCGAGGGGAACTCCCCACACTTAAAATGCTCATCGATTCGGGCATCTCGGGACATCTAGCCTCAATTGATCAGCCCGTCGTACCGGCCGCCTGGGTATCTTTTGCGACCGGGCAAGAATCCGGCAGTACGGGGGTCTTTGATTTCTTAACCCCCATATCCAACTCCTATGATTTTCGCATTATTGCCCCGGGAGAGCTCAAAACCCCTGCCCTTTGGGAGCTTATCGGCAATGCAGGGAAAAAAGTTGGCCTAATTAACTTTTTATTTTATCCTGCCCCTGTGGTTAACGGGTTTTCGATATCCGGAGAACTTACGCCTGCCGATCTCCTTAGTGAGCTTGCCGATTCCACATACCCAAAGTCTCTTAATCAAGAGCTTTCCGCCGTTGGTCCCTACCATATTGACGCAAAAAAGTTTGAAGATCCTGAAGGTTTTCTTAAAAGCATCAATACTTCCCTTGTTGAGCGTACAAATAGTGCCGAATATCTGGTACGAACCAAAAAAGTGGATGCTTCCTTCGTTATTTTTAATGAGACGAATCGCTTGCAGCATTTTTTCTGGAAATACCAAGATCCCCGTAATTCAGCCTACATTCCGGGCAACCCGTATGAACGCGCGATCAGCGATCACTATAAGGCGCTTGATAATGCCATAAAAAGGCTTATTGCGGCTGCCGACGAAGATACTCGAGTTCTCGTCTTCTCGAATCATGGGTTTGGAGGTCTCTATAAGATCGTTTCCATCAATACATGGCTTCAACAGCAGCATTTGATCTCGTTTTCCCCTGATTTGGGGCAAAAATATGCAGATATCGTTAACTGGCATGAGACGCAGGCATTTTTCCCAAGTCAATTTCAAGGTATCTTTATCAATGCGACCGGTCGCTATCCACAGGGTATTGTCACTGAGACACAATATGAGACACTTCGCTCTCATATCATCGATCGCATACTCACGCTCCGCGATCCGCAGACGAATGCACTGATCGTGACCAAGGCGGAACGAAGAGAGGATGCCTATCCAGGAGCGAACAATGCCTCACTTCCTGATATTATTCTTACCTTCGCACCAGGCTATCATGCATCCAATGAGGTTGGTGGGGCGCTCGTCAGACCCTCTACCTATTGGTCGGGCATCCACAATCAAGATGGTATGTATATCTTGTCGCATCCTGAACAGAAACCCACCAAGCGCGATGCACACATCCTTGATCTTGCTCCGACGATATTGCAAATGCTCGATATTCCTATACCAAAGAATCTAACAGGAACGCCTATTATCTAGAACCGATCCGGCTTTGCCCCGCCATCGCGCAGACCCCTTCTAGCGGACCCGATCATTTGACTCGTGCTCAGTATGGATACACATAAAAAACACTCAGCCGTATGGCTGAGTGTTTTTCATGTCAGAGTTCTCCTGCGGTCATTGCCCAGAAGGTTCCCTTGTCGATAGTATTCTTTTTCCAGGTATCGCCTTCTTTATAATATTGCATGAGGTGCCCCTCGCTGATATTATTCAGTCCGACCGGTTTGCTATCCTTTGGCCGAATGATGGACAGTGAATTTACATATACCTCGTAGTTCGCATCCTTGTCGATATCATAGGCGAATGCGTCATATCCTCCGCTATTTTTGCCCACAAACTCAGGCAGCTTGGATAGATTATCTATCTCCGTCTTTACGAAATCGCTCCCCGTAAAGTCATACATAAATACGTATCCATCCGGGTCGGTTGAAACGAATAGCTCTTCACGTCCGTCGTTGTCAAAATCCTTCGCGGTGATTGCCTTGTTGTTATCTTGTTTTACGTTGTCATCAATCACGCGCTTTTCCCATACGCCATCCTTTTTTGCGTATGCGACTAATATGCTGTTTGGCCATGTACCCGCCACAATTACATTGCGCCCATCGCCATAGAGGTTATGCGCAATTGATAATCTGCGATGTTGTCGTCCCTCAAGGTGTCCGGCAATTTCCCGTACCCATTTGCCGCCTTCGTAATGATATACGCCAACCCAACTTTCCGGTTCGCCCTTATACATGTTTCCGGTACCGTGTGCGGCGATGAGCTCATTTTTCCCGTCTCCATCTACGTCAGCGATTTCTACCGTATGGATCGCGGTTTGATATGTTTTTCCACTTGGCGTTATCACAGTGCGGCCATCATCCCCGTCCATTTCCCGCGTGATATTTTGCATTACCACATCTTTTTTCCACTGCTGGTCGCCTTCATTCCATGTGTATACGATAACCATCCCCTCTCCATGTGTTGCGATGACAATCGAGTTCGTGCCATTGTTGTACGCATCGCCTATTTCAATATCTCGGCAGAATGGCTCGCCCATCGAATCCACGACGGATGACCTGAACCCATCATTTGTTTTTTCGTAGATTTTTATCGCGCAATGATCGCTGTCATATGTCCGTTTGTTGATTGTTGCGACAACCATGGCAACACCGTTATTTTTCACGTCGCCAACTTTAATGTCAAAGATCGATTCTTCCCCCACTTCATCAATCACCTGCTTTATAAATGTGCCATCCTCGAGCTTATATGCGATAAGTTGTCCTGGAACAAGCGTTCCCCCGAATACATACTGCTCCTTTTTAGGTATGCCATATTGCTGAATAAGCACAAATGCGATAATAATAACTGCCACTGCGATACCCGTTCTGTATTTTTTTATAAATTCCATAATGTTAGTTACACGTAAAACTTTCCAGTTGTTTTTTTGCTCGGTCGACACCGAATGTATGTTTAGACGAAAGTATTTCTATATTAACAAGTTTTTGTGCTTCGGGACAATATACCAATGTTAGCATTCCCTTGTAGATCGCCTGGTCTTCAGTCATCACCATATAGGAGAAATAGCGATCTGCGAATGCCAGGAAGGAGGGTGTTTCCCTCCCTTGTATTTCTACCGTTTCTTTTTGGGGTTTAAGCTGGTCTGGCACCTGTGCTACGGCTGCGATGAGGTCCGCGTAAATTCCAAGAATCTCCTCTGGTGCAAAGTGCGCATCCATTGTTTGAAAAATACCCTCCGTCCTTTTTATCGCCTCCTCCTCAGTGACGCGGTCTATTATTTTTATGCGAATGATATCCTCGTTGCTTTTCGCAGTCAGCTCGATATTTTTATTTCCGCCATAAAAGAATTCATCATACGCGCTCACGCGAAACCCGTCATCGTATATCGCGATCCCCTGTGTCCAGAGGTGCCACCGGAGTGTATACGAGCCATACCAGAGTATCCCCGATATTGCCGCGAGCAACGCGACACCTCCCGCAACTCTATAAGTATTTTTTTTCATCGTATTATGCGCTTACTTATGAGTTCGACCCCCGCCAGTATGACCAGTGTTGGAAATATGCTGAGTAATAGTATTTCTCCGGTAGAAACGATCGATTCCTTTCCGAAAAGCAGCATCGTTCCTTGGTACAGATAGGTTGCTGGTATCCATTTCGCGATCGCTAGTTGTGTTGCCGACCGCAAGGGGACAAGAACCCCAGAAGCCGTAAGTATTGCGAACATGCTTGACGCAAACAATAGCGTCCTCATTTCCGCGACAAACGGCACAAGTAATACGCCGACCGTACTTGCAAAGAGCGCTGTAGAAAGGAATGCGAATGAATGCGCTCCAATTGCCTCTCCCGCTCCGCTCGGCGATAGTAGCCAAATCCCTGCGAGTAGCGGCAAAAACTGCACTGTCATTATGAGGGTGTTGGCAATAATTTCACCCCACACAACATATACCGGACGTATCGGCGCAACCGCAATCGTTTGTAATGCTCCCTTTGCCCTGTCTTCTCCCAGCGCTTGCCCCACGCCAAATATTCCGAAGATGAGCGTAAGTATGGTTATTACCGAAGCGACAAAAAATACATTGGTCGGCAATGCCATAAGCGGTATGACTGCGATTGCGGGAATGACCATGCGCAATATAAATAACCCTCGCCGCTTTGCTATCGTTTGCATTCTTTTTTTTATAATAGACTGTATCATTGCAAGTGTATTCCTGTCTTTTGCAAAAAGACATCCGCTAAGGTTGCCCGATTGATCCGAATATCACAGATATCCCCCCCTGCATCCACGATGCCTCGTATGATTTCCGCAAGTGCTCCACGCTCCGCGCTCATGCGAACGCGCCCATCTTTTACCGCTACCGATTTGACGCCATTTATTTCTCCGATTTTTTGTATGGCAATAAAATTCTTAAGGTGGAGATCTATCTCTTGCAGATCGACAATATCCGCAAGGAGTGCAGTCACCGTTTCTTTATTGATAATAGTCCCCTGATGTACGAATGCCACCGTATCACATATAGATTCAGCTTCCGTGATCTCGTTTGTAGTGAGCAGTATCGCAGATCCTTCGCGCGCCAGTCTCTGTAGCCGTTCTTGCACCACATATTTCGACGCGTAATCAAGCCCCGTAAAAGGCTCATCGAGTATAAGCACCTTTGGTTTTCGCAGTATTGCCTCCGCAAGGTCGACTTTTCTCCGCATTCCAAACGAATAATTTTTCATGGGAATGTCGAGTGCGTCGCTCAGGAATAATTCCTTTACGATTTCTTCATCAAACGCTTTCTGCTTATATAATTTATTTACGAAGGCAATATTTTCCCTCCCCGTCAGATCCTCGAAGTAGGAACTTGTCTCGAATACAATCCCCGCTTCGTTTCCAACTGCAGCTTCTGCGATTCTTGAATCGTAACCCCCTATCGTATACCAACCCGCTGTAGGATTCTGATACCCTGCAAGCGTTCGTATGAGCGTAGACTTCCCTGATCCATTCGACCCCAAAATCCCCATAATCTCGCCGGGTTCCACTAAAAAGGTAGCTTCTTTGATTCCTCTACCTGATGTTTTGTATACCGATGCAAGCTGCTGCACCACAATGCCGTGCTTGTTCATATGACTTCTTTGCGTATAATGAAGAGTATATCATATTTTTTTATTACCCATGCAGCGCACATCATTTATCGGACTTCTCGCTACTGCCGCCATTGCCGGGGTTGGTGGTGTTTTCTACGTTACTCCCACGCTTCGATCGCAAATTGCATCCCGCTCAACGCACTCCGCGCCAACGGCAAGCATTGACACGCTTGCGTCACGGGTCGAAGAGCGTCTTATTGAAATGGGCTATTTGGAGAGTGGGGATGCCCCACCTTCTCAATCGGTTGCAGAAACCCTTGTCACGCCAAAGCCGCTCCAGTCACTTCCCCCCTCCCTTACAAAAAAACCGATCCGCCCATCCGGCGAAAAGGTTATTGTGATTGGCGCGGCAACGAACGGAGCACAGGAAAGTAAAGGGGTAATCGTTGTCGTGCACCCATCGCGTAATTTTGCGCACGAAATCATCCCATTTTCTACGCTCATCAGCCATGCAACATTTTTTGATACGGACGGAGATGGGCATGATGAGTTGTTATCCGCAACGATGGGATCGCTCCATACGCTTACTCCCCGTCAGGATTGGAAATCAGCCATCTTTGCTACCACGCCCGAATTTCGTTTACGTAAGCTGGCAAAAGGAGATATTGATGGCGATGGTCAACGGGAGCTTGCCGTGAGCACGCATAAAAATGGACAGACGATTCTTCTCCGGCACGTGCAGGGCATATGGAAGCAGACTATTCTTGGACAGCGGATGTACGGGGAGGGCGCTACCGAAAATCACGATGTATTGATGGCCGACCTCGATCGTGATGGCAAGGATGAGGTCATCGCAACCCCGACCACGGCAAAGGTGATGGGTCAAATAGATGCATGGGGGGGGAAGTTACAAGTGTTTGACTATGAAAATAACGCCTGGTCAAACAAAATCATCGACTCCTTTTCCGGTGGATCGTTCGCTCGACGAGTACTCTATGCCGATGCTGACAATGACGGGTCAAAGGAACTCGTAGCGCTCATCGAGGGTGATCTACGTAACAGCCGCGTTTCTCAGTATGCTTCGTGCAATAATTGTGAGGATCGCCCGCTCACGCTTGTTTCATATATATACGAAAAAGGTTTATACACACGGAAAGTTCTTCTCACGCCGAAACAACTCGTGGTTCATAGTCGAATAGCATTCTCGCCTTCCTTCGCAATTGCCGATGTAACCGGCTCGGGGGAAAATTCGATTATCGTAACGACCCCTACCGGAATCATAGTATTTACTGATGGAACCATGTCTTCGGTCGATACATTTGGGGATGTTTCGCTCTTTACCCTCATTACGGACATCGACGAAGATGGTGTTAATGACATTGTCGTATATTCACACCAGCAAGAGAGCCTGCTTGCCTACTCATTACGCGATGGCATTTGGGATAAAAAGGTACTTGCACACATACCGCTTAATGACACGAAGCTATTCGTTTGGTCAATCGAATTGGGAACCATCTGAGCGCAGCGAAAATACCCCAAATAAAATGACCCCCATAAAGTGGACACGAAATAAAAACATCGTGTCTATTTTTTTGTATCACCATTCATCCCCGGGAGTAAAACTATCGGCTTTGGTCGATCGTTTAAAATTATCACGCTTCAGCCCATCGATCATCTCTGAAGAGGCGGGAGTTTTCATCTCAATAGATTTTAGCTCAAGGCTAAAATGACACACCAAGCGCATGGTCATCCTGGACTTGTCTCGCACTGAGCTTGCCGAAGTGATCCGGAATCTCGTGTACTTGCCACAAGATCCTGAATCCGTTGACTGACGGATCAGAATGACAGATCGCTCTGGTGCTAATTTTCGTCCGAAATACGTATTAGATATATAGGCGTTGACCGGTCGGATAAAAATGGATATAAGAAAGGTAGTACGAGTAAGAATGAAAAAGGAGGAGGCGGACATGCAAAAAGTATTGGTTGTGATGCAGGATGATGTGGCGAGTTTGCGGGACGAGCGGATCAGCTACGAAGGAGGCATCGTACCAAAGAGGAGTGGGGCAGGAGCGCAGTGTACGCGGGAGATACTCTCGGAGATTATTGCCCTGGCGGGCATACATGTTGTTGAGGCGAAAGACGAGGCGGTTCTCTCCCGGGCAATAGATGAACAAGGGGCCGAGATTGGAGTTGCGTTAGTAGTCCAACAAGGGGCAGGCAACTACGAGAGCCTTAAGTATCTGGAAAAGATACGGAGCACCTGCGGGGAACGAATTGTCGTTATTGGCATAGCAGAGAGCGTTCAGTGCATGGAGGCAATGGTTACACTTCGGGTGGATAAGTTGCTTGGAGCTCCCTTGGGAAACATAAACCTGGACGAGTTACTTAAGGTAGTTCAGGGGTATGTAATGAAATAAAAAATGGCGAGCCTCCGGGCTCGCCATTATTGTTATAAAAAAATATTACTGTAATGTACTACGTCAAAATAATTTTTGCCGAATTTATACGAGGAAGGTGAGGGAGAAGATAAAAGGATGATGGAGATAAGATCGATGCGCCAGCCCTTCGAGGGTGGAACAAGATTGGGATGTTTATTTGCGTAATAGGTAGCCATTCGGGAAAGTTTGAAGAACTTTGAACGGGTAAGATTATCTTCGGGGGTTAGGGAGGCAGGAGAAGAAAGCGTCTTCACTTCAACCAGGACAAGAGTGCCGTCGGGATCACGCGTGACGATATCGAGTTCTCCGAAGGAGGTTCGGACATTGGTTTCGATAATGGAATAGGAAATGTCACGGAGATAAGATGCTGCGCAAGCTTCGCCAAGTGAGCCAACAGAAAGGTGAGTGATCATAAGAGTAGTATATATAGGAAGGCGATATTTTGGAAATAAAGAGCTCGGAAGTTATTGCCAGGTTATCCACAAAGTTATGTGGATAACTATGGGGCAATTCTGCCGATATTTGTTTCACGTGAAACATTTAGGAGACAAGGAGGTGGAAAAATGGTTAATATTTGTTTCACGTGAAACAAAAGAACCATAAAAAGAGGGAATTAGGTGCGGAGATTTGAGAAAGTGTTTCACGTGAAACAAAAGATATAAAAAAAAGGGGGCGAGATAGCTAAAAATGTTTCACGTGAAACAAAGTGCTCTAAGGACTGTGAAACAAAAATGTTTCACAGTGAGAAAAGGGAGATAAATTGTTTCACGTGAAACAATTTATTAAAAGATAGGGGTGGAATATGAGATAAAATGTTTCACGTGAAACAAATATCGGCAATTTGCCAAATGTGAAACAAAAGTGTGAAACAATATTAAAAACTGTCAAACAAAATATGTCAACTGGTGATAAAGCGATGAAGATGAGTTGTATCCCCTCCGGCGCCCGCTTCTTGCGGGCGGGCGCCGGAAAAATAGCAGAAAATGCGAGGAGGAAATAGAGCCTTCCACTTAGAAATTGTCATTAGTAATTAAAAATTTTAAATTACAAATTAAAAATTACCCCATATGTCCTGTCGTAAAATATTTGCTATACTATCTGTAATGGATATTAATATCTTACTAAAGGAATATTTGGATTACCTCGAGATCGAGAAGAACAGATCAAAAAAGACGGGAGAGAATTATGGAAGGTATCTGCAGAAATTTATCGATACCGAAGGTATTAGGACTGAGGAGGATATAACGATAGGGCGAGTAAGAGACTTTCGTCTTCACTTGGCGCGTTCCTCGAACGGGAGAGGCGATCAATATAACAAGTCAACACAAAGCTACTATATAATAGCATTGAGAAACTTCCTGAAATATTTGGCAAAAAACGATCATAAGGTTCTTTCTCCTGATAAGATAGAATTGCCGAAGGTTCCGATGCGACAGATTGAAGTAATTGAGTATGACGAGCTGGAGCGGTTATTAGGCGCAGTAAACGGGGGCGACACAAAAGCACTTCGCGACAGGGCGATATTGGAGGTACTCTTTTCAACCGGGCTACGTATCTCAGAGTTATGTAGCTTGAACCGATATATGGATTTTGACCGTGGTGAAGTGACAGTAAGAGGGAAGGGAAATAAATTACGGGTAGTGTTCTTGGACACGAAGGCCGTGGCGGCGATCAAACAATATCTCGATAGGCGGGGTGACGCCGAGGAGGCAATGTTTGTAAGTTACACCAAGGCGGCAAGCCCGAAGGTGATTGGACGGATCATCCCACGGGCGGTGCAGCGCTTAGTTGATCATTACTCGCGCAAGGCAGGAATAGCAAAGCACGTGCATCCACACATGCTACGTCATTCTTTTGCTACCGATCTTTTGATCAATGGAGCCGACCTGCGGTCTGTCCAAGAGATGCTCGGACACGCCAATATTGCCACAACACAGATCTACACCCATATTACAAATAAGGAACTTAAAGAGGTTCATCAGGCGTTCCATGGAAAAAGAAGAAAACAGTAAAACAAAAAACACCTTCGGGGTGTTTTTTGTTGCGCGCGCTATACAGTAAAAAATAAAAAGCGTATAATAATAATAATCTACATGGGGTAGATATAACTGAATATTGGTTGATCATTTCTATTTGCGTGGAAGTGAAAGACAAATAAAAATGTGACACTCTTGCGTGCGTCATTTTACATAGTTGATATAGTGAACACTTGCGTAAAAAGTGTGCTTTTATGTTTAAAGATAAAAAGCACCGAGGATCTCTGCTTACGGAGGCGAATGGAAAAGAAGAAGGGAGGCGGAGGCGGGTGTTACGGGAATAATGAGATTCGGGAGGCTCATGTAATAAGACGAAAAGTAAAGGCTATAAAAATATATTTCAAAACCGTGCAAACTATTGTAAACAATAATCGAATAAGGAGCGGCTTAGGGAGGGTAACCGTAATTGCGTTCATGCTATCGATAATCATGGCGCAGGCAAATATTACAAAAGGGGCAACTTATACGTTCGTCCAGACCGATTGGAGCGGTGGGGCTTCTGCAGAAATGGCGGCACATCTAACTGACCGAGCAGGGTGGAACAGATATAATACCGCATCGAGTTCAATAACAATATCGACCGTAGGAGAGATCACGCTTGCACAAACCAGTACATCTTCAACGCAAACCAGTGAAGTTGACTTTGCCGCGGGGACGTTGGCGAGTACTACAATCGTAGGGGCTGGGATGACGGCGAATGTGCAACTATCCTCAAATTATATTTCGATTGCCGGAGGTGGTTATCATTCGGTTGCACTTAAGAGCGATGGTACGGTCTGGGCATGGGGGCGTAATAACTACGGAGAGTTGGGAGAGGGGAGTGGAATAAGTAAGTCTACCCCAGTGCAAGTTTCTGGTCTGAGCGATGTAATCGCAGTTTCTGCGGGGGGGGATCATGCGCTTGCCCTTAAGAGCGATGGTACGGTCTGGGCATGGGGATATAATGCAAACGGGCAGTTAGGGGATGGGACGACGATTAACAAAACCACCCCAATCCAAATAGCAGGCTTGAGCGGAGTTCGTACTGTTTTGGCTGGGAGTCTACACTCGCTCGTTCTTAAAGATGATGGCACTGTTTGGGCATGGGGCGAGAATGGCCAGGGGCAGTTAGGGGACGGGACGACAACTGACAAAACCACTCCGGTGCAGGTAGTGGGTTTGACTGGAGTTGAATCGATCGGTGGAGGGAATGATAGTAGCCATTCGTTTGCGCTTAAAGATGATGGCACTGTTTGGGCATGGGGCGATAATTACAGTGGACAATTAGGGGACGGGACGACAACTGACAAAACCACTCCGGTGCAGGTAGTGGGTTTGACTGGAGTTGAATCGATCGGTGGCGGCTTTTACTTCTCAGTTGCGCTTAAAAACGACGGGACGATCTGGACATGGGGAGCAAATACTTACGGGCAGCTAGGTAATGGCAGTACGACTGGTAGTAGGTCTATTCCTGCGCAGGTAGTAGGGTTAGCTGATGTCAGCGCGATCTCTGCCGGTTTTGGCCATACCATTGCGCTTAAAAACGACGGGACGATCTGGACATGGGGGTATAATACGAGTGGACAGATCGGGGATGGAACAATCGTAAATAGATTGACTCCCGCGCAGATAGCGGGTTTGACCGGAGTCGGAATTATTGGCACAGGTAATAATCATTCCCTTGTTGTAAAAACCGACGGCTCGGTTTGGACATGGGGTAAAAATGATATAGGGCAGTTGGGAGATAATACCGCAACAAATAGACTAACACCGACGCAGGTATGGTCTTCTGTCCCCTCGGGATATTTTTCTGGAGGGAAGATACCTACTTCCGCAACGACCACTACGATCGCAGCGGGAGATAATTTTTCCCTTGCCCTTAAAACCGACGGCACTGCTTGGGCGTGGGGGCATAATTACTACAAACAACTAGGGGATGGGAGTACGATTCAAAAATCAGCGCCATCGCAAGCGCTAACCTCGGGAGAGATTAGCTCGGTTGACGGTGGACAATATCATACGATCTTCCTTAAAACCGATGGAACAGTTTGGGCATCGGGAGCTAATAATTATGGACAACTAGGAGATGGAACAACGAGTGGTAAGGCTACACCCGTGCAAGTTTCTGGTCTTGTTGGAGTTAGCGCAATAAGTGGGGGGAGTAATCACACTATTTCAGCAAAAGCAGACGGCACTGTATGGGTATGGGGTTACAATAATTATGGGCAATTGGGGAATGGGACGACGACGGATAGTCTGATCCCAATTCAAGTTCCTGGCTTGACCGGGATTAGTGGTGTCGCAGGCGGTGAAAGTCATTCGCTCGCCCTTAAAACCGACGGCACCGTCTGGGCATGGGGATATAATACAAACGGACAGCTAGGCAACGGGACAACAACGAACAGTCTGATCCCGATTCAAGTTTCCAACTTAACAGGGGTCAACGCAATTGCCGCCGGGCGATTCTTTTCGCTCGCCCTTAAAACCGACGGCACCGTCTGGGCATGGGGAGCTAATAGTAGCGGGCAACTAGGAGATGGAACAACGGTAAACAAACTAATCCCGACGCAGGTGTTGGGGGTTTCCGGAGCGAGCGCCATTGCCGCCGGCTTCTCGCATTCACTCGTACTTAAAACCGACGGCACCGTCTGGGCATCGGGATTTAATAATTATGGACAACTAGGAGATGGAACAACGGTTAATAAGTCTATGCCAATCCAAATCCCCAGCTTGACCGGAGTAAGCGCTGTGGCAACTGGTGCGTATCACTCGCTCGCGCTCAAGAATGACGGCACTGTTCAATCATGGGGGTATAATGCTGTTGAGCAACTGGGAGATACGACGGTTACCAGTCGGTCTACTCCAGGAGTAGTTAAGGGATGGATTACTGCGATGGATAATATATCAGTGGGCACGATCTATCGAACAGTCGGATTACTTACATCACAGGTTATAGACACCGGACAAAAAAGTGCATACGGTACAATGACATTCACCTCGACGATTCCGGCCGACGCCGGAATGAGTGTCGACATACATTCAGGCAATAGTGCCACGCCGGATGGTTCGTGGACGGAGTGGCAAACAAATATTATAAGCGGAGACGCTATTGCGTCTCAAAATGGAAATCGGTATGTGCAATACCGAGTGAACTTCACTTCGAACGGGGTTGTTACGGCGCAATTGAGTGATGTTACAATTAATTATTCCTCGTACCCGACGTTGCAAACACTCACATCTTCCATATATGACACTGGTGTGGCGGAAAACCTATTAAATAAAATTATGTGGAGTGCGTCAACCACGGTGGTAAGCACGATCACGTTTCAACTGAGAACTTCCGCAAACGGAGAGACATGGACGGATTGGTATGGTGTGGATGGAGTAGGGTCATACTTTACTGCGTCTGATGGCACGCAAACGATGCCCGCACTATTTTCTGACGGCTTAGGAGATAGGTATATACAGTACCGGGTCTTTATTACGTCTGACGGTTCCGCAACGCCTGTGTTGATTGATACGGCTATAACATACGTGGTAAATGCACCGCCTGAGTTCGACTCGGTAGCAAGCACCACAGCCACGCAGGTTTCTGACTCAGCAAACGAAAATTGGGGGAAGGTGGTGGTTAATTATTCAGTACGCGATAGTGATGCGGATACGGGGACTGCTCAACCTGGATATGTGACTCCTATATTTGAATATAATATCGGTAGCGGATGGCAGCCGATCTCATCAAGCACACTTGCAACGGGCGATAAAGAAAATAAGGAGGTGCAAACTTCGCTATACACGGCATATAGCGCGACCTGGGATGCGAAAGTTGAAATACCGGAACAGTATTCCGCAACTGCGCAGATTCGTGTTTCGGTGAGCGATCGTGAAGCAGCTAATGCGACCACAACCGTCACCACGGCGAATTTTGTACTCGACACTAAGAAGCCCACATTTGCGACGGTAGCTTCTGATGGTGCTAATGGCATCCTTGCCTATGCCGCATCGGACGATACGAATATAGCATATCGATTGTCCAATAATGCTGACTTGTCTCCGGATAATACAAATGCAACTGCGGGGATTTGGGTTGATGCCGGGGCGACCAGCGTAAGCGCATCAACGACATGGATATTTACTGGGGATCCGCTTGCGCAATTGGCGTACTGCAATGTACATGATCTGTATGGCAATACTGCGACCAATACGATTGTACTTCCCGCAAGGCCGGAGAATTTTGATCTTAAGGATGTTTCAAACAATGTAACTCAGGAATTTCGCGAGTTTCTTTCCTGGAAAACATATACTGCAACGACCTCCGCGAATTTCTCGCGGTACGAAGTGTGGCGCAATGCCGACGGAGGAGCGTACTCTCTCTACCATACTATTGGGGCCGCGCAAGGTGGACCTGATCTTAACTATTATATGGATGCGGTAGTTGCGTCTTCGACGATGTATGGATATAAGATTCGGGTTATTGATACTGATGGCGACGGCTCTCTATGGGCAATCACTCCATCCGATCAACCTGATGGACAAGGGGGTACGGATGTTACTTCTCCTGATATTTCTGCCGTGACCACTGCGGAGCGACAATCGAATTGGGCGAAAATAACCTTCACTACGGATGAACCCACGTTCGCTTCGGTGACCTATAAAAAAGTGGATGGATCTGGGGAGACAATCGCATCATCAACCTCACTTGGAACGAGCCACATAGTTGCGCTTCCGAATCTTGATCAGAATACGGTATATAGCTATAAGATATTTGCGGTGGATATATACGGAAACGGTGCAACGGTAGACAATGGGGGCGAGTGGTATACGTTCACTACGCGACGCGGAACAAGGATATCCGATGTGACCGCTACGATCGTTGACGATAAAAACGCGGTCATTGTATGGAATACAGACACGGATGCAAATTCCGCCGTTACGTATGCTACCAATGTGGCGAGTCTGAACAATGCGACCAACACAATTACCGTGCAGAGTGCATCGCTAGTGGGAGGACCTCCGTATCAGCACAGCGTGACACTGACCGACCTGGCGGCACGCACTACCTATTGGTATTCCGTTTCATCTACTGACGAGGCGGGCGACGTTGCAACGGACAAAAACAATCTCGCATATTATTCTTTTACCACATCGTATGATCAAAAACCGCCGGTGATCTCGGATGTTTCCGTGCCGGTCACCGCACAGAATAGTATTGTGGCATACTGGAAGACAAATGAGCTTGCCGATGCGCGTCTTTCTATCGGAACGGCATCCTCTACGTACTTGACCACGACAAGCGACTTGGTCATGTCGATGACACATGCGGTTGTGGCAAGCGGACTTGCTGCGAACACCACGTATCATTATCAGGCGCGGTCGTGCGATCCGGCGGGAAACTGTGCTAACTCGGAAGACAAGACCGTTACGACTGCGAAGGAGGGAGAGGTGACAATCGTCACGGTAGGGGGAGGATCCGGGGCAGGACGATTTACTGAGCCGCCAACGCCGAAGGATACAACACCGCCAACCATAACGAATATTAAGATTGCTACCACGACCGCGTTTGGGACGACTATTTCATTTAATACAAGTGAGGCGACACTAGGGATGATTCGCTATGGCAAAGAGGCGAATGTGTATGGGATTACTACAACGGGCAGTCAAGCCGACTGGCGCATCGCACAAACAGTTACTTTAGGTGGGTTGCGGCCGGGAACCGACTACCACTTCCGCATCAAGGCAATCGATAAAGGAGGTAATGAAACAATAAGCGAGGATATGATATTTCGTACACAGTTTCTTTCCGAAATGTCTCCCGAGTCAAAAACGATAGAGAATATACAGGCATACGAAGCCCAGCTGCAAGACACGATTGAATCGATCTTGCCCAGCATCGTACCACCGTTTGTCGAATTGCCGCAGGTCTATGACGTAACCGAAGAGGGAGCGACGATTTCCTGGAGGACGAATATAAAAGCATATGGAGGAGTGGGGTATAGCTCCGAGGAAGTATTTGCGCAAGCGGCGACAACGACCTCCGAGATAAAATATGAGAAAGAGCTGTCTGACACGGAAAACAAAACACGCGAGCACGAGCTCCGTTTGAACGGGTTGAAGCCAAACACCCTGTATCACTTCCGGGTAAAGGCGTACTCATTTCCGGAGGCGGCCGGATTGAGTAAGGATAGTACGTTTATTACCAAAGCCCCGAAGATTTCAGCGTCGGTCGTAGACGTTCGCAATACCAGCTTCCGAGCGGTGTGGACAACAGAAGAACCCGTAACAACCATCGTGGAATATAAGGATATGAAGAGGGGAGGAATCAGCAGAAAGATTGATGAAACGATGAAGCCGTATCATGAGCTATTGATTGAAGGATTACTTCCGGCAACGCAATATGAGGTAAAGGTATTCGGATATAATACACGAGGTAATTTGGTAGAATCGGGTGACTCGATTATGATCACAACCTCCAAGGACATCATTGCGCCAAAAATCAACAATTTTAAGGTAGATGGAGCCCTAGTGCCGGGTCGCACGGATCGGATTCAGACCATTGTAAGCTGGGTTACCGACGAACCATCAAATTCAACAGTGTACTATCAGGAGGGGCCAGCAATCGTAAAGGGAGACTTCTCTAATAAGTCATCAGATTTAACAACCTTCACGCAGACGCATACGGTAATCTTGCCGAACCTTAAACCGGGGACGGTATACCAAATGAAGGTAGAATCGATTGACCAAGCAGGAAATGATGCCTACTTGGGTCCTCGCACGATCATTACGCCACAAAAAGGCGAATCCATCTTCGACGTCATCTTTAAGAACTTCGAAGAGACGTTTAAGTTCTTGCGCACGGCAGGACAGTAACAACTCCTCATTATGCCATTTCTATGGGCACATCGAATATTCTACTGAATATTCGACTCGTCCTTGCTCCGTCGAAGAATACCCAAAAGAACCCGCACGGGTTCTTTTGGGTTAAGCTAGAAATATTCACCCAACTTCGGGGTGTTATATGTGGAGGTTGAATGCACCGCAAGAGAGGTTGACTAACTCGGAGAAAAGTAGTTTAATAAAAATCAGAGTCTTTCACAAAGAGACAGATACGCTGTCTTTTTATCACAACGGAGGGAGGGGCAAATGATGAAGCGGACCTACTGGTTGGAGATGGCGGTAATGGTATTGGTGACGTTCTGCGTGGGGACGGCGATGGCCGACGAAGAAAAGTGCACCGAGGGTAATTTCGCGGTATCGGAGCTGCCGGTGAATATCGAAAGCTATCCGGAACCGTGCTCGCGGATCATCATGCCTGCGGATTCGCTGGTCTGGATGAAGGTCATGCGACAGCCAATTGCCGTGAAGTTCGGCGAAAATAAAGTGATCGTAAAGGAGCGGATGTTTAGGGTCGGCTCAAAACACGAGGAATTCATTCTCCGCCCGACGGAGAAATACGAATTTTACCTGAGGCCCGAGTACCACATGAAGATCTCCGATGTTCCAAAACATCTTAAGGGAGGAGAAAGCGCTCTATGGTATGAGGTCATGTCGACTTCGGCGCAAGGTGAGCGGGTTGAGTTCTTGAGCGAATATCCGACCCAGGTGCTCGTCCCGCGCGGCTGCAATGTAAAGATCATGGCAAATGCCGCATTCAAGGTCCGGTATGCCGGAGAAGAGCGCGAGTGTGCAGCCGAGGAGGTCGTCGCGCTCGAAGGAAAGCTCGGCGCCGACCTTGTGGAAATTTACGGCATGGACCGTGATGGTGAAGCGGTCGTGGGCGTAAGCCTCCGTAAGGTCTTGTCGCTGGAACAGGGTAAGGCCGCGCAAGCTGCAAAGAAAAAGACGACCAAGTAGGTCATCGAAGTAGGGTAATCAAATGCCCCGGATGTATCCGGGGCATTTTTTGCGCAGAGGGCAGGACTTCAAATTGGCGTTGTGACTTGTGTTGTTACTAATAATCTGTCAGTGCAAGGAGAATGCGTAACGCGGCGAAATGTCGGGAGTGTATCTAATCAAAGCAATCCCGGTCTTGCGGAGGCGGCCAAAATAAAGCGAATCTGTCAATGTTACCACCCCGGCATAAGAACCTACAGCCGATCCTTAACCGGAAATTAATACAAAGTAAAAAACTACTCGTTATTTTTCCGCGGAGGTGGGGATCCAAATTTCCGAATTTGAAGGAATGGTAAACATTCGGAGCTAGCCAATTGAGTTTGGTAAAATATTTGAAACCTATACTCAACTTGCTGTCCAAATTGACGGTCGTCAATTTGGACAGCAAAAAAGAATAGCGGTATACTAAAGAAAAATAACTTGGATCATGAAATATAAATCTTCACTACTACTATTGAAAGCGATCGGTAGAGGGATAACACTTCCGCTGGATCTTTTTGATATGCTCGTAGAAAGCGGGTATGGCGCATCGGCGAGTAAAGATCGGGCCAGGAACTACGCGATAGAATTAGGGCAGGAGAGAAAAAGAACGGAAAGAGAAGTAGAGAGAAAAAGAATGAACGGGTACCATAGTCTGATCTATAAGTTAAAAAGAGACGGGCTGATTCTCGAGGAAGGCAAGGGAAATAAAAAGCGCTACTTCCTTACCGATAAGGGAGGTCAGAAGCTGGAAATACTAAAGACCAAGGAGGGATTTCCCGACCCATGGTATTCGAAGGGAAAAGGAAACCGAGTAATCATCGTGATGTTCGATATTCCGGAAGTGCAGACAAAGAAGAGGGTATGGTTGAGGTTAGTGTTAAATAATTTGGATTTCAAAATGGCACAAAAAAGTGTGTGGATCGGAAAGACAAAGATCCCAAAGGAATTGATCGCGGATCTCGTGCGCATGCAATTGGAAAACTATGTTGAGATATTTGAGGTTGGGAGCACGGGCAATCTGAAACACTTACTATAAGAGGTAAGAAAAAAAGCCACCCATTTTTTGGGTGGGAGATTATTTCAGATATCAAAATTGCTGTCCAAATTGACGGTCGTCAATTTGGACAGCAATTTTGAGTGTGACAGAGAGGATAAAACTGTTTGGAATATAATCAACGCCGGTGAAGCCGTTTCTCTCTAGTGATCGTATCTATTGATATAAAGGGGAATTAGTATGTTTCCGCAAAGCCGGCCTAAGGCCGAGGAAAACGAATGTGCCCCCAAGAGGACTCGAACCTCTAATCCTTGCGGAACCAGTTCCTAAAACTGGCGCGTCTACCAATTTCGCCATGGGGGCATATGAAGTTTGCGAGGGCGCGTCTACCAATTTCGCCACCCCGGCATAAGAAACGATAGGAAAAGTATAGACGGTGTGAGCGATTCTGTACATATTGACAAATATATAGAAAAGTGGTATATATAATAAATAAGGATGGACATTTAAAACTTCATATATAAGACGAAACCACATACAGATCGCTTAGGCGAAAGGAGAGGGTAAAATGGGCACGATAATGATGATTTGCGCAGTTATAGCTTTGATAGGCGGTGCAATCCTTTGGTTCTGCCATGACTGGGTGCCGGTAGGTGACCCGGGAAAATGTAGGATCATGCGGTGGTTCGGAGCCGAGACAGGAAGGGTTCGCGGAGCTGAACCGTTCCTCGCGTGGTTCAGAGGCTTTGCGACCGACTTCGTGGAAGTCGACAGGCGGTTTGAGATCGAGGTGCCGGAATTCAAGTTTGACTGTCCGGGTGATCACATTCCTCTGACGGCATCACCGTCGTTGATCGTGGAAATCGACGACAACGGAGGAAGGCAGTTCAACCTGAGCGGCGGCAGGGAAGGTGCGAGTAAAAAAATCGCACGGATAGTAAAGACAGAGATACAAGAGTTTGCCGCTAATCCGAATGGTGAGCCAATGACGTATATGGCTGCTAAAAAGATGGGAGCCGAGTTTGTTCTTCGGGCGATAAACGAACTGGTTGATGGAGATCTCCTTGGCGACGCCGATGTGGTGGCAAACAGGGATCGATTTGTCGAAGATCTTGAAGAAGATCTGTCAGAGGGGAGCGCAAGCTTGGTTATGCCGCAATTCGGGTTGATCCTCAAGGGATTTAACCTTGGAAACTTTGCCGAGCCGAAATCGATCGCAGATGCCGAAGCGGCAAAAGTTGCTGCGGCGCGGGATGCGGAAACAAAGAAGGCAAACATCCAGGCGATGAAGGAAAGAGTTGATATTCTCACGAATGGACACACCGGCGTCTCCTTCAAGGATGCGACTATGGCGGTCCAGATCCAAGAAGGTACGATAAAGCATGACATCAAAGAGGAGATAATTCGCATCGCTGATGACGGAAACGGACTCGGCGCACTGGCAGCTTTACTGAAAACGGCATTCGGAGGGAAGAAATAATGGAAAAGTGGAAAACGGTAGGAAGGAAGATGCTGAAGTGGGGATTGATCGGACTACTAGTGATGATCGCGATCGCGAGAGTCACTAGTGCGGTCAAGAAGGAGAACGGAGTCGCTGCGGTTCCCGCAGAGACGGCGAAGTCCGACAGAGACTACGCCGCATCGTACAACTTCTCGAAGGTAGACGGCAAGGTGGTATCGCAGACATTCACGGTTCCCGCAGGGGGCAAGTGGGTGTACGTGGCATTGCCCGCATACTACACTGCAACCTTCTCGTCGGCAACGGCAAAGACCGGAGAGCTGGATAAGCTCGATGGTAGCAAGCCGCTGCAATTCGGGAAGCACACGAAGTTTGGCGACTTGCCTATGGCGGTTGCCATACGGGTTCCCGAGGGGTGTAAGATGACCGTGTCGATGGTGTACAACCCGACGCTAGGGGGGAACCCCCCGACGGAGAAGGTTTCGTCAAAAAAAGAAAGGCGCATAATGCGCAAAGATCTGCCGAAGAGGGAAGAAGATATTCCAAAAACAGTGCAGATCATTTAAACAAAAGCCCCGCGCATGCGGGGCTTCTTTTTATGAATAATATGGTTAAATGCCTGACCCTCGAGCGACTGCCTTTGCAACTTCGATGAGTCCCTTGGTGAGGGCGCCAACGACGACTGCAACGAGCGAGTAGGTGAGTGCCTGGCGAGCATCGGCAATGACCTTTGCATCTCCCTTTGCGGTAAGGAACTTGAATGCGGCAAGGAGAATATAGATCGCTGCCACTGCGATAAGGATGCCAAACATCCAATTACCAACAGTGTTCAGAATGGCGATGATCGGGTCGACTCCCGTTCCTGACGGAGCTGCCGCTCCAGGAAGGTTCTGGGCAGAGCTTACGGCCGGCAAGGCAAGTGCCGCTGCGGCCAATGAGGTTACTGATAGTTTGTTCATATGATAAGTATACAAAATAGTGAGTTGTTTGTTCAAGGGTTAAGTCCAGTGATCAACCCCCTAAAGATACCAACGAGGCCACGGGCAAGGATGACGATAGTAAGTCCTCCAAGGGCATAGAGAATAGTCTGTCTTCCGGCGACGACCTTCTTGGAATCTCCCCGGGATGCCATGATCTGGAAGGCGCCGTAGAGGATCATTACGGCGGCAAGTGGGCTTACGACAAGGATGGCATAATCAATGATGCGATTAAGCACATCGGTGATCGTCGCATTGCCGAAGGGGCTGCCGAAGGTAACCCTGCTCGTTACGGGAGCATTTGGGGTAACAGGGACTACGTCGCCTTGTCCCGATATTTGGGCAAAGGTAGTTGAAACACTAATGAAAAAGGCTAGCAGTGCTGCAGTGATTGAATACATATAGTATAGTATATCGCAAACAAGAAATAGTGTGAAGTAAAAACCCCCACAGTTTGAACTGCGGGGGTTTAAAAAACCAATTACTGACATTGAAGCGTTCTCCAGGGAGTGCCGTAGATATCCCCCGACCCTGTCAATGCGCGCATAAACATGTCGACCAGAAACCACGCGGAAAGGACTATGGCAAGACCCAGAAGCGCTTGCGTGATATGATTCTGCCCCTTTTTATAAAGAGTTGGATTTGCCCCAGAAATAAGCATCTGATACCCACCAAATATAATATAGGCAACAGCAAGGATAATTGTCAGTTGCACGGCGAAGTCATACACTGCCTTTATGGTGGAAAATAACGTGCACAGGGTGCAGGATGCGGGATTACTTTCGTCGCATTTAACAAGGCCACTCTGTGCGAAGACAACCGGTGCGGAAACGAATAAGGCTAAGGTCAACGAAAGGAATGTGGGGAAAAATAGTTTTTTCATCGAAGTTTAAAAGAGATTATTGATTTCGACCGATGCCCGCTGGAGGGCGTCTTGTGTATCAAATTGGCCGGTGAGAATGCTTTCAACGGCGCGAGAAAGGGCTGTTCGATATCCCTCGACTTCGTACTGGAAAGGAGCTCGAGCAGTGAGTGATTGGCGCGCGAATACGCCGAGACGCGGATCGCGGAGTGATTCATTGATGAGTGATCGAAGTGCCGGGGGATTGTTTGATGACTGCAGATAGGTCGACGCAAGTGTGGAGTCGGTGGTCATATCAATAACAGCCTTCCATGCCCATTGAAGATTTGGGCTTTTTGCTGAAACGGCAAGCCCCCAATAATCGGCATAGTTTGTCGGATTGGATACGCTTTGTTGGGGCATCGGGAAAATGTCGAACGAAAGGTATGGATTTTTTTGCACGAGTGCCGGGATTTCTCGCGAGTAGGTAATCGTCATTGCGACATCTTCTGAACCAAATGCGTTGTCGGCATTGGCAAACGAATCACTCCAGGTATAGTTGGGATTGTTGGGAGTTGCAAATTGAGCATAAAAGTCGATAGCCTTTTGCGCATGTTCATCAAAGGAAGTACGTTGTCCGGTTGTTTCAAGGTTACTTGAACCGAATTGGAACATGAGGAGCGACATAATATCAGGAGCATTTGGAATGGATTTCTGTGTCCCCCCTATTGCGATCGCGGACTTCTTTAGCTGTTTGCCCGCAGTGAATTCGGTAAAGTAAGGAATGAGGGTTTTAATGTCGGCCCAGGTCGCAGGTGCGACTGCTACTCCCTTCTTATTAAAGAGCTCTTTGTTGTAGATAAGCGCCGGGGTATCGATGTACAACGGAAGGGCAAAGACATAATCCAGATAGACGAAATCACGATAGACGACATCGGGGAAAAGAGAACGCACCTCAGAAGGCTGGATCTGAGGATAATCGGCAGCCATAATCTTGTCGCTATACCGTTGAACCCAGCTGCGATGGATCATGAGGATATCCGGCGCCTGCCCGGTTGCGAAGGCATTAAGGATGGTGCGCTCATACCGGTCTTCCGGTATTTGCGTATAGCGAAGCGCGACATTGGGATGCGCTGCGGTATATTGGGTTGCAAGCTGGGAGAAATTGGACGAATCTTCAACCCCCCAGACGGTTAGGGCTATTTTTGATGTCGGTTCATTGGAACTCCCTTGCTGTAATGAAGGAATAAGAAAAATAAAAATCCCGACAAATAAGGCGATGGTGAGGATGACCCCCCCGATGATCATAAGCTGGTTCCGTGTAAATTGCATATGTGTATAGTATAAACCAACAACCTACGACCAACAACCGACAACCTGATGGCTTGTCTACGAGATAAGGGTCTCGTATACTTAAGTCGATATGTTTAAGGAAAAAATAAAAGATCTCGGGCGCCGTATGACGGGCGAGGGGCCGGAGGTAATATTCAAACAGGAGGTCGCGCGATACGAAGCGATGCATGGTGTATCGCACGAGGCTGCGGAGAAGGCATTATTTCTCGATCGATTTAATGCACTACAGCACGAACTCACCTATAACAGGGCGATCAGCGATGAAACACATCGCGCATTTGTCGCCAGTCTCAATGAAGTGTTTGGGAAAAACGGTGTCGCCGATATGAAGCGCGATTCGGCGACACCGATCTATCGGGCACTACTACTTTCGCCTGCATCACTGGCGGAGTTTAATCAGACGGCAAATTATTTTAAGACGAAGTTTGAAAATAAAGTACCAGGTGTAGCCGTCGTGAAGGACTGTGCGGAAAATAAAAAGATAATAGAAGCACTCAGCACGCGCTTTATGGGAGATCCGTCGCTTGCCGGCGTAGGCGATCTGGAAGCGCTTATCGCGGCACATCCGGAACTGGGTGCCGACCTGGGGAAGATCCTATCCGCCAAGGAACTGTCCGATATGCATGAACGGAGGTTTGAAGCGGGGATTCGGTTTAATCGATCAATGGAAACGCTCGGGAATACGGCTCGGGAATCATTAGGAACCATGGTATGGAAGGCTCCGAGTGAATGGTGGAAGGTGGTTGGCAAGAGCGGGGAGAAATTGAACTTCGAGTATTGCGCAAAAACGACCATCGCAACTGCAAAGCTGCTTCATAAGGAGGGGAAGGCGGGAACAAAACTGTTGGTCGAAGCGGCAAAGACGGCAAAGGCATATATTGATAAGACACGAACATGAGCACAAAGAGCGAAATACGACAATTGATCACGCAATCATTCCTTTCGCAAGCACGAAAGGGAGAATTGTTGGACCTGCTCGTAGAGCAGGGGGATGACGAAAAATTCTTCGCGACCCTGAACGAGTACATCGCGGATGCGATGCAGGAAAAGAGTGTCCAGTATAAAGAAATGATCCGTGGGTTCGACGAGGGCGCGGCACGGATCGATGCGCATCATATGGCTGAAGAAGAGTTTGCACTCAAAACATTGGAGTCTGCGATGAGCGGGTTGGCTATGGATGATATCGCGGGAAAGAAAGAAGCATGGGATACATATTATGCTGCGGTCGAACGATCGGAGCGGGCATATGAGCGATCGCTGCGACAGCTGGCAGGGGATATGGTAATGGCGCACTAAGGAGATAAAATATACGTGAGCGAAGAAAAAGAATTTCTCAATACTACTACTGAGACAGAAAAATCAGCAGAGAGACGGGTCTTTAAGCCTGACATACGGTCGTTTTTTGATTACACAACTCCCGAAATGTTGAAGCGGAGGGCGGTTAAAGAGATACTTGCCCTCGAAAATGAACAAAAGAAAGAAGCTCGAATGGGGCGATTTGGGTTGTCGAGTGAGGCAACCGAGGGTGAAATAGTGGCGGCAATAGAAAGACGCATTGGGGAATATCAGACACGCATCGCCGAAGCAAAGGTATTTATTCCCGAGCAACTAAAGAAAACAAATGAATGGCTTGAAGGGAATCAATTACACCCAAAGCAACCCCCGGAGAATGTTTCAGTGCGCATCGTGGACTCGCTATTGGCAATAGGGGTGCCGGGAGGTGATATAGAGGATGTGCGATCGCAGTACAAGCCGGATGCAAATATAATTATGTTCAATCCTGAGGAAGGGTGGTTTATACCGGCGCATGAATACATGCACGCGATGGGTAGCGATAAGGAGGGTCGGGTTGTTGGATTTAGATATATTAACGAGCGGAATGAGATAAAAGGAAATCGTTGGCTGGACGAAGGCACGGCAATGATAGGAGAGTTTGCGACAAACTCGGCAGAAGACAGAGGAAGGGATAGGGAGCGCACTGACGGTTATGAATTTTTTTATTGGATGACTCAGCAATTCATACGGGAGCTGGGAATTACTGAAGCGGAGTTATTAAGGGCATTTTTTGATCAGGATGGTGCGAGGGAAGAATTTGAGAAGAAGGTTAAAGAGAGATTTAACTGTACGACTGAAGACCTGGCTATTTTTCCAATGGCATATAGCGAAGAAGAAAGAGAGATGGTAGTAAGAATGCTGAAAGGAGACGCAATGACGTTAACGGTGCCAGACAACGAACATGCCAAAGAAAAATATAATGCATTGGCAGAATTATTCCCAAATATTAAAATAAGGATTAGGACGGCGGAGGAGCTTGCCGAGTTGGTACAAAAAATAAAAAATACATGACACTAAAAAAAGAAGACCAAAGCGGTCTTCTTTTTTTAGTGCACTTAGAGTGCGACTACTCCAGCAAGCTTATCCTTTTCCTTAAGGGTCATGATCTTTACGCCGATCGTCGCTCGTCCTGATGTGCGTACATCTTTGAGCGGGATGCGAATGATCTGTCCCTTGGTGGAAACGGCGAGCAACTCCTCCTCTTCTCGGAGAATTTGTCCAGTGATGATGTTGCCGATCTTCGGCGTCACATCGGAGGTCTTGATCCCCATGCCTCCACGGGTCTGCGTCTTGTACTCGCTGATCGGTGTCTGCTTAGCGTATCCGTTCTCGGATACGACAAGCAGCGTCTGCTTTTTGTGATCCGCCTTTTGATCGGTACGAATGATGTCGAAGCCCGCTACGCGATCACCCTTTTTTAGTTTGATTCCGCGCACACCGGCTGCGGCGCGTCCGAGCGGTTTGGTATCGGTTTCTGCAAAGCGAATCGCCTGTCCTCCGTTGGTAGTAATGATGATCTCATCTTTGCCCCCTGAAATCTTTACGCCGATGAGCGAATCACCCTTCGCGAGATTGATGGCGATGATGCCGGTCCTGCGAATATTGGCAAATTCCGATACCGAGGTCTTCTTGATTGTGCCATCTGCCGTGAGCATGACGAGATATTGTTTCTCGGCATCCGAATCAGGGTAGGCGATGACCGCGTTGATGTTTTCATCAGGCGGAAGGTCAAGGAAGTTCTGCATCAACTTGCCCTTTGCGGTGCGGCTGCCTTGCGGAATATCGTATACCTTTGTCTGGAACACGCGACCCTTGTCGGTAAAGAAGAGGATGTTGTCATGCGTGTTTCCCGAAATGAAGGTTACGAGCGCATCTTCATCATTCACATCGGATCCGATCAGGCCCTTGCCACCACGCTTCTGCGCCTTGTAGGTATCTGACGGAACGCGCTTGATGTAACCGCTTTGAGAAAGAGTGATGACAGTGTCCTCTTCAGGAATGAGGTCAATTTCCTTGAATTCCCCGATTGGGCTTGCGACAACCTTGGTGCGTCGATCGTCTCCGAACTTATCGCGCAGATCGCGCAATTCATTAGTGACGACACCGAGGATCTTCGCGACGCTCGCGAGGAGCGTTTGGAGTTCTTTGATGATGCGCATCTTTTCCTTAAGCTCATCCTCTATCTTTTTACTTTCAAGTGCGGCGAGCGTCTGCAAGCGCATTTCAAGAATGGCGGTTGTCTGGATATCGCTAAGCTTAAACTTCTTTACAAGGTTTACGTGAGCGTCTTCCTTACTGGCCGACTTTTTAATAGTCGCAATAACCGCATCGATAAACTCAAGTGCCTTGGCGAGTCCTTCTAATATATGGGCACGTTCCTGCGCCTTGCGGAGTTCGTACTCGGCACGCTTGCGAACAACTTCTTTGCGATGCTCGAGATAGTACTCAAGTATGTCCTTTAAGGAAAGGAGTTGTGGTTGTAATCCTCCCGGCGACGGGACAAGCGCCGTCATATTGAAGTTAAAGTTCTTTTGTAGGTCGGTGTGCTTATAGAGTTGATTGAGTACCTTTTGTGGAGCGGCATCACTCTTGAGCTCGACGACAATGCGCAATCCATCGCGATCGGATTCGTCCCGAAGATCCTTGATGCCCTCAATCTTCTTCTCGGTTACGAGCCCTGCGATCTTGGAGAGTAGCTCGGATTTGTTAACCTGGTACGGGATCTCGGTGATGACGATATTAAAGAGTCCACTCTTGCGCTCTTGAATGTCGGAAACGGCGCGCATCGTGACGCCACCACGGCCCGATCGGTAGGCTTCCGCAATGGCATTCTTGTCGTAGATAATGCCTCCAGTTGGGAAGTCCGGCCCTTTGATGAACTGGGTCAGATCGTCTGTGGTTGCATGTGGATTATCGGAAAGATGCAAAATGGCGTCACTGATCTCGCGCAGATTGTGCGGCGGAATGTTGGTCGCCATACCGACGGCGATGCCCGCAACTCCGTTCAAAAGCAGTACCGGAAGTTTTGCCGGGAGGACGAGCGGCTCTTCTGTCGTACCATCATAGTTCGGACCCCAGGAAACGGTGTCCTTTTCGATATCAAACATAAGCTCCTCGGATATTTTGGAAAGGCGACACTCGGTATAACGCATAGCAGCCTGGTTGTCTCCATCGATAGATCCCCAGTTTCCCTGGCCGTCGATTAATGGATAACGGAGCGAGAAGTCTTGCGCCATGCGTGCCATAGCGTCGTACACGGACATATCGCCGTGCGGATGGTAGCTTTTAAGCACTTCTCCGACGACAGCTGCGGATTTGCGGTACTTTACGCCCGCCTTGAGGCCGGTCTCCCACATAGCCCACAAAATACGCCGCTGTACTGGCTTTATACCGTCGCGGACGTCTGGCAATGCGCGAGAAATAATGACCGACATCGCATAGTTAAGGTAGTCTTCCTGGATCTCTGCGCTGATCTCTCGTTTTTGAACTTTATCGAACTGTTCTTCCATAATGCGTAATTAATATTGAGTAACTGATTGAGAATTTGTGTGTTTGAGTGAAGTGCGAGGCGCGGGGAGATTGGCGAGGGAGACGTGCTACTCGTACGGGGACCGAACCAATGGGGACCCGCAACGAAGCAATTTGCCAAACACGCAGATTCTCACTTAGGGTTTTCTATTGTTGTGGTCCGGCGACCAATTGCCGGCATGTCTGAAATGATATTGTCGAACGCCTTGCCGAGCGAAGATCCGGTGATGGTGAGCCCATTTTTGAATACCGGCCAGAATCCAATGCGGACATCCTCTTTTGCGTTTTTGTCCGATCCGGTAAAGACAACCGCCCGCATATAGATCACCCAAAGGGAGACGATAAGAAGGATAGTAATACTGCTTAGGAGGATCAACCATTTCCGCTTCGTCTGCTGGTCGGATTGCCTGATTCGATGAATATGATGCCGCATACAAGTGAATTAGGGCTTCAAAATAGTGATTTGAGTCGGTTTGATGGTAATGAGATCCTTTTTCTTAATCGTAAGCTTGTCTTGCGGTTCAATGTCCTTCTGATCAAGTTCTTCGAGGAAGATCTTGAGATCTTCTGCCGGGCGCTTGAGTCCGGGAATCTTGAAAGCGGTCGGAATGAGTATCTTCGGTTGGATTTGTTTCACAAGTTTGGCGACTTTCTTCTGATCGATATAGGGCGATCCGCTGCCCGGAATAAAGAGAATATCAATATCCTCAAGCCTTTCCATAATAGCGGGAGATGGCACTTCGGCGAGATGACCGAGGAAACAGAGCTTGATGTCTTCCAAAACGACGACGTAGACGGTCTTGAGAATCTTGTCGGTCACTTCGTTTTCCGAGAGATAGCCGAATACGGTTGTATCTTCGATGTTGTATTCGCCTGGACCATAGATGGCAATGCCCTGATCAGGGGGAGTTTCATGGGGTGGGAAGGCCGTAAGAGTCTTAAGTAGAATGTCGTACTTGAAGCGGGGAGGAGTTAATCCACTGGAGGTGTCGACCGGGTCCGTGAGGATAGTAAATTCTCCACTCTGTATTTTGAAGCTGTTTTCTCCGTAGAAAGAAATGACCATAGTTGGGTGTAAAATGAAAAAAAGAAAACGAAAAAGGGGAATACAGGGCAAAAAATGCCCTTAAAGCCCATTTTTCATATTCCGTATTGCCTACTTCGTACCCGTTTACTATACCACGGAAACCCTTGATTTTCAAATGCTTTTACCGTAAGCTGTTGGTCTATGGTCACTAACAATATAGAAATTAAAAACTCATCCGCGATGAATCAGCTGACCAAAGCGGATGCGAACATCATCTCATTCCTCAAGGAGGGAGATTTGATCGAGGCAAAATTGCTCGCCAAGACAAAGCGCGGTGTGCACTTCGACCTCGGCAAGTACGGCACCGGCATTGTGTACGGTATCGAACTGATCAACTCTCGCGACATTGTGAAAGGAATGAACCCGGGCGACAGCGTGAGTGCAAAGATCGTTTCTCTCGAAAATAACGAGGGTTACGTCGAATTATCCCTGATCAACGCACAGGAACAGAAGAATTGGCAGGGTTTGAAGGATCTCAAAGATACCGACGAACCGTTTGGGGTAAAGATCAAGGGCGCAAACAGTGGTGGATTGGTTGCGGATATCCATGGAACTAAGGCATTCTTGCCGGTATCTCAGCTGTCTAGCGAGCACTACCCACGCATCGAAAAGGGTGACCAGTCACGTATTCTCGAGGAATTGAAGAAATTCGTCGGAGAGGAGCTGATGGTGAAGATCATCGACCTTAACCCGCGCACGAACAAGCTCATCATCTCCGAAAAGGAGGCTGTTGAGGAAAACGTCCGAGAATTACTTGCAAAATACACGGTTGGTGACATTATCGCCGGTGTTGTATCAGGAATCGCTGATTTCGGCGCATTCGTACGATTCATCGACAATCCGGGAATCGAAGGATTGATCCACATTTCCGAGCTCGACTATCGTTTGATCGATACGCCGAAGGAGGTGGTAAAGATCGATGAGGAGATCAAAGCCAAGATCATCGAGATCAAGGACGATAAGGTATTTCTCTCGCTTAAGGCATTAAAGCCGAATCCGTGGGAAACCGTATCTGACAAGTTCAAGGAAGGAGAAGAAGTCGAAGGAAAGGTATACAAGGTCAACCCGTTTGGGGCATACATCGACTTAGGGCAGGATCTCTATGGTCTTATCCATGTATCCGAATTCGGATCTCCGGAAGAACTACGAAAGCAGATGGAACCGGGCAAAAAACATGCATTCACTGTTGAGGCGATCAAGCCTGACGAAAAGCGCATCATGTTGAAGCTCAAGGGTCACAAAAAGGCATCCAAGAAGGAAGAAGCAGAAGCATAATACAAAAAACCCGCAGAAATGCGGGTTTTTGCTTAGTTGACATTTTCATATTATATGTTCTATAATATATACAGAACTTGCAATGTAATAGAAAAGGAAAGGTGTTGGCAATCAACTACTCATGGTATAGGGAGGTTGTTTGATGAATGAGACAAATTTTGTATTTCCCCTCGAGCAAAGGACACTGGGTTGCTGCCTTGTTTGTCCTTGCTGCAACGAAGTGGTAGCCAACGGCGCGCCGTACGAAGCACGCGCGAATCAGCGGGTGCATACTGCCTGCGCAAAACGCTTTGACCTGGTTATGAAGATAAAGCCTGATGTCGAGGGGATCCTCGACGGCGTTCCGCAGCAGGTTCTCGAAGGAACCGATCTGCCGGGAAGGCTGTCTCGTGCCTGCACCATCGTCGCGATCCGCATGATCGTGACGGACTTCTGCGTGGCGCTCCAGGAGGCAAAGAAGTGGCTCAAAGAGCAGTTTGAAGAACTCGCCCAGTGGGCATCCGAGCAGTTGATCCCGATCGGGCAGAGGGTCCAGGTTACTCCGCAGCAAATAATGAAGTACCTGGCGGTGTAAAACTGCGAGGCTTGTGAAGTAATTCAACCGCAACACCTTCCCTGCTATTCGAGGCTGCCGCAAGCTACGGCAGCCTCAATTTTTTTCACATTGCAATTACAGAAAAACTGATGGATAGTAACAAGGAAATGGAACGAAAAGATATAATAGTTATATATGAGGACAAAAATCTAGTGGCGATTAACAAGCCGGCGCATCTTTTGGTACATCCATACGCAGAGGGGAATGACTACGCATTAACCGACTGGCTCTTGAAGCACTATCCCGAGGTGAAGAAGGTTGGCGACGACCCGAAGCAGCGCCCGGGTATTGTGCACCGACTGGATAAGAACACATCGGGTGTGATTTTGGTTCCGCGTACGCAGGAATATTTTGCGTATCTTAAGAATCTGTTTCAGACAAGAGGTATAAAAAAGGCATATCTCGCCTTGGTATGGGGGAAGATACAGGAAAAAAAAGGGATTATAGATAAGCCGATCAGCTTGAAGGGTGGCACGACCAAGCGAACGGTGCATGAGGGAAAGATGACCAAGGAAGCGTTGACCGAATATGAGGTGGTGGAACGGTTTGAATTTGATGATCCGGCTGCGGAAAAACGTAAGATCTATGAGTTGACATTGGTCCGTGCATGGCCCAAAACGGGCCGTACACACCAAATAAGGGTACATCTGGCATCCATAGGGCATGCGATTGTCGGAGACACCATGTATGGAGCAAAAATGAACCCCCTAGGAATTGATAGGCACTTCCTGCATGCGGAATCACTCGAATTTGTGGCATCGCAGGGGCATAAGCTGGTTATTGAGGCGGAGCTGGCCACTGATCTACAAAAGGTTTTAAAGAAGGTGAGGGGGTAAGGTATGGTGCCGTGTCATTACCGCTTCCGAGGGAATGACAAATTTGTTTGACAATATGGGCATTATCCTATAATATAACCACACTATGGATAAAGAACTCATGGCAAAAATAAAGCCGGGAGCAAGCGTTCGCGTCTGGGAGCGCATTAAGGATGGCGACAAGGAGCGCATCAGCAAATTCCAGGGGATTATCATTGCGACAAAGCATGGCAAGGAGATTGGTTCGACATTTACCGTTCGTTCGATCATTAGCGAAATTGGCGTTGAAAAGGTATATCCGTTCAACACCCCGCTGATCGCGAAGGTGGAAGTATTGACCGCCCCAAAGAAGGTACGACGCGCAAAGCTCTACTTCGTACGAGACCTCTCGAAGAAGAAGACTCGCGAAAAGATTGGCATCGCCGCATAACAAAAAGATCCGCTTCGGCGGATTTTTTGTTATATATTGTGCCACTTGAAAAACGGGGAAGGATTCAGTAGTATTGGTAAGTATTGGAGGCGCGGGTGGCGAAATTGGTAGACGCACTACCTTGAGGTGGTAACGCTGGCAACGGCATGGAGGTTCGAGTCCTCTCCCGCGCACAAATAAAAACAGTCTGCCTGGAGCCGACTGTTTTTGATATACTAAATGCATATGATCCTCATTAATACCGGCAATGGAAAGGGCAAAACAACGGCAGCTCTTGGCGTTGCCATGCGTGAGCTAGGGAACGGCAAGCGCGTCGCAATGGTACAGTTCATCAAAGGTCCGTGGAAGAGTGGGGAAGATTTTTTTGCGAAACGATTCAATATTCCACAGACAACATTCAAGTTGGTGAAGACAGGGAGGGGATTTGTGGGCATATTGGGGGACACGCTTCCGCGCGAGGAACATCGCAAAGCGGCTCAGGATGGGCTGGCATTGGCGGCAAAATTGATAGGATCAAAAAAATATGATCTGGTAATTCTTGATGAAATACACAATGCAATACAGTTGAAGCTGCTGTCTATAAGAGATGTGCATAAAGTTATTAAAGAAGCGCCAAAAGAAATTAATATTATTATGACAGGGCGCGACGCCGTAAAGCATTTTGTTGCACTTGCTGATGTAGTGACCGATATGGGAGAAGTGAAACATATCTATAATGAGGGAGTGAAGGCGGAAAAAGGGATGGATTTTTAAAAGATATGCATCTCCACGAATCCGTATTTTGGGGAATCGTGTTTTTTCTGGTCGGTATATTTTTGGCACCATCGATACGTCTTGCGGCGTTGGCTATTATTACAATAGTGGGGGCAGGAGTGGCCGCATACCGGGGGGGAAGCAAGCGGATCGCATGGTTCGCCGCACTCGTATCGTTTGTCGTTATTGGTGCGATGTATTGGGTAGGCTACAACGTGCATCAAAAAAATAAAACGGTCACGTTGATCGGCAAGAGAGCGACAATAACGGGGCACGTGCTCGACGTTCGCAGAAGCGAAAAGAGCCAACGGGTTGTAATCAAGTTAAATGATGTGACGGGTGGGAAAATTTCAGTGATGGCACGTCCATATCCTATGCTACGCTATGGTGACGTGATAACAGCAAGCGGTGCAATAAAGAAGCCCGATGAAAAAAATCGCATGTATCTATTGAAGGATGCAATTTTCGCGACCATGCAGTTTCCTGAAATAAAACTGGTGAAGCAAAATGACGGCAACACGATACTCATGCGATTGCTGGAAATCAGAAAGAGGGCGGTCGCGACATACAAGAAGTTATTACCAGCCGAAGAGGCGGCGTTGCTCGCAGGCATTACCTTGGGAGAGCGCGCGGAATTCAGTAGAGAGTTTAAAACGCAGATGGCAAATAGTGGTACGACGCACCTGGTCGCGTTGTCGGGATACAATATCAGTGTCGTGGCGGGTGCGGTGCTATTGCTCTGCGGGTCTATAATGCGTCGCACGGCAGCATTTTACGCGACGCTTGGCATCATTGTCGCATTTGTCGTTATGTCGGGAGCGGAAGCGTCGGTGGTACGAGCCGCAATTATGGGCAGTATTGTACTACTCGCGGCACATATTGGGAGGGCACACAGCATGCGCAACGCGATTGCGGTAAGCGCGGCGGCGATGGTGATATGGAATCCGAATGTATTGCGCTACGATCTTGGGTTCCAGCTGTCCTTCTTGGCGTTCATCGGCATCGTATATCTGAAACCGCATCTCGACCGATATATAAAAAGAAAGAAAAATGGATTTCTTGATTGGCGTGAGAACCTGTCGGGTACGCTCTCGGCACAAGTGATGGTCTTTCCCATATTAATGCAATCAGTCGGTTCGTTTTCGTTGGTATCGTTGGCGTCTAATATCGTGATTCTTGCGTTCATCCCCGTGACCATGGGACTGGGGTTTGTGATTGCGGGACTTGGGTTTGTTGTAAGTCCGCTGACAACATTTCCCGCCTGGATAGCATCTCTAGTGCTAAAATACGAGATCGCAATAATCGAATTATTCGGAGCGAATGAAGGGTTTTCGATGCCGATGACAGCCGCATGGGTGGTGCTGTATTATGGAATAATTGGAGGGGCTCTAGCATATTTGCGTCATCGCAACAAGATGCACATATGTACGTCATCCGATGACGTACATACCATACGACAATTATGAAACCCCGCTTCAAGATAATCCTCATCTGCCTTATCATCCTCGACCTGCTGGCGTGGAGTAATATTGTGTTCGGTACATTCGGCAAGCGGCTTGAGATGTATTTTTTTGATGTCGGTCAAGGGGACAGCGAAATGATTGTTATGCCGGGGAATGTGAAGATACTTATCGATGGCGGGCCGGATAATGGGAAGGTAGTGTCCCAGTTGGATGACAGCGCGTCATGGCACGATCGCTATATAGATCTGGTAATGATCTCGCATGCGGAGCTCGACCATTTTGGGGGATTGCTCGACGTGGTACAGCGGTATGAGATTGGTATGATCATATACAACGGAAACGGAAGCGATTCGGAAAGCTTCAAGGAGCTTGCGCAACGGGCAAAGGAGCAGAAGATCCCGGTGATTGTAGTAGCTGAGGGGGATAGCATAGAGTATTTGGATAATAAGATGAAGATATTATCTGCGCAGGGGAAGAATAGGAATGAGGGCGCAATCGTCGCGAAATTCACAGGAGGGGGTGTGTCTGCGCTATTTACCGGGGATATCGGTAGGGAAACAGAAAAGGAGTTGATAAAAGATGGGGATATAAAAGCGGATATTATTAAGATCCCGCATCACGGGTCGAAGTTCTCGGCGACTGAGGAATTCTTGAAAAGCGTCCAGCCGAAGATAGCAATTATAGAGGTTGGTAAAAACTCCTACGGACACCCGACTAAAGAGGTATTAGAGCGGATTAAAAAGACAAAGGCACGACTATTTCGCACCGATACTGATGGCATGGTGCGGCTAGTGGTCGAGAACGGAACAATCAAACAGTACGAGGACTGATAATTAGACGGTAGAATCCCAAATAATATCAAACATAGATTTAAAAACGTCTATCATCGCCGGTATGGTGATCGCGACCGCCAGCGAATCAAGTTCAGGGCTGATGATTAGGATGCTATCACTGAATATATTGATGGTGCTTTTAAACGTGTATTTTTCAGGAAGATATTTGAATTCCCTCAATAGCGATTGATCGATCGGATTACTTGTAGCAGATTCGGCGGAGAGAAGAAGCTTTGTTTTGATTTTCTGCTTTGCGCGTTGTTCTCGAAAGCGCTTAAAAAAATCTTGCGCCATACCCTCCCAGGTAAGTACGTTTCCAATGACATAGTGTTCGCTGCCTGGGCGGTCGGCTAGTGTTTCATTGTAAAAAAGTTCGAGCTCTTCTCTGGTTTCGATAAAACGGAGGCCAAAAGGCTTGAGCGGTGTTTTCTCGATAGATTTTAAGTAGGGGACTACGCTATTGAGCATGTCCAGCTTCTTCTCGTAGATGCGAGGCAATTTTTGTGGGTCAACGGCATGGTACACCCGCTTACCCTTTTTAAAATAGAGAAGAACAACCCCCTTTTCCGCGAGTGATTTAAGAGGTGCATAAATAGAGGCGCGTTTTGCTCCGATTGTTTTGGCAATAGTGCTAGCAGGAGCCCCTCCAAGCTTAAGGCAGGCAAGATACGCATCGATCTCTATTTGAGAAAGGCCAAAGTGCGTTAAAACCAAAAGATCCCTAGAGTGATTCATATGTTTAAATAATACAACACTTTTTATATATAGTAAAATAATGCAGTATTTATGCCATAAAAATAAGCCAATGAGTTTTAAATTATGGACAACTGGACAGAATTGAGTTATTGTGGCGATATACTAAATAAAAGGATATCGGATCCGATCGACCGATCTCTTAATAAACGATATGAATAAAATAACAAAGATAGTCGCGGGTGTTGGTCTTATATTGATGGCCGTAGGGGTGTATACGATGGTTAAATCAGCGCCAGAAAGCACGGTCATAAAGATAGGTGTCATCGGAACACTTACGGGCAATGCCGCATACTTCGGGCAGCAGGAGTTGAGGGGTGTGGAGTTGGCGAGGGATGAGATTAATAAAAATGGCGGGATAAACGGAAAAATGGTAGAGCTTATTGTTGAGGATAGTGCGGCGGCTCCGGCAACCGCAGTAAGTGCGGCCAGAAAATTGATCGAAACGGATAACGTAAAGTACATCGTAGGAGATTCCTGGAATTCGACGGTTATCCCGATGCTTCCAGTCATTAATGAAAATAAGGTGATTCTGATCTCACCATTCGCGGGACTCAATCAAATGAGTCAGGACGATTATTTCTTCAGGACGATCGCAAGCACGAAGGATATGATGGACGCATTGGCAGTGTATGCGTATGACAAGGGAAACGCGCGTAGTGTCGCAATAGTGCAGGCAAAAAATCCGTTCGGAGAAGAACACACAAAATATTTCAAGGAGGCATTTGAAAAGCGAGGAGGAGTTATTGTCGCAATAGAGGGTGTGGAGTTAACGCAGGAAGATGTGCGAACAGAACTAATAAAGATAAAGGCAAAGAAACCCGATACGATACTGAATATTCATGCGGCTGGTCCCAAAATGGGCGTAACGCTAAAGCAGGCAAAAGAGTTGGGAATCAAGGTAAGCTGGCTCGGTCAGTTGGGAGCAGAAAACGCAACGCTGCAAAAGGACTACAAGGATATCGCCGAAGGCATTGTGTATCCGTATCCGTTTGATGTGATGTCTGGCCAGGAGGAGGCGAAACGATTTGCGGCAATGTATCAGGAAAAATATCACGAAATGCCAGAGCTCGTCGCAGCAAATTCCTACGACGCCATGATGATCTTGGCAAAAACAATCGCGGTGGCGGGTGATGACACGCAGAAGGCAAAAGAATTCATGGGCACGATAAAAGATTTTGCTGGCGCAGGAGGATCGTTATCGTTTGATCAGAACGGAGACGTGAAGAAGGATATCATAATAAAGACGATGGAAGACGGGATATTCGTAAAGGCGGAATAAATGAGCAAAAAGAGCCGATAAAAAGGCTCTTTTTGTAATACGGGGTCGCGTGAGAAAGTGCGACCAGCGAGCTATTCCGAGAGAAAAGCGATGAGGTTGACAAATACGGATAATGTGTTATCGTATTTTTAGCAGTTTAGATCATGTGGCTATGAGCCACGCACGGAGGTAGCGAATGGAAAAGAAACACGAGGATCTGGTGAGGTTATCGATGGTCTTGATCGCTCTGATGGACGCACGGTTCGTACGGGTCGACGGCTTGCAGTACAAGTCGCTCTTTTCGAAGGATGTGTGCATCATCGCCAAGGGCGAGAGATGTGCCACTAAGCCGGTCATCAAGACCGACTGCAACAACGGCAAGCTCGCCGTAGTGCTCCCGACCGGCACGGTCTGGCTCCGGGCCAATGACGCCGGTGCGAGCGAGGCAATGCGCGCGGTACGCGAAGCCGCAGACACGATCCCGGTAGTAAACGGGTGCCACGTTCCGCTCTCGAACCAGGAGGAAGTGCCGTACCACGACCTCCTTAAGCGGTTTGCGAACCCCGAGTGGGAGCCGGAGTATCTCCTGACGGAAGAAGCCCGCGAAGCCGGGTGCGAGATTGGAGGGTTCCCCTACTAGAGCTAGCAAGATACGCTAGCATGCCTGGGCCCGGATTTATCCGGGCTCATTTTTTATGAGGAGTGGAAAGGCTATCCCACATAATTGCAAAGACCATTTTCATCATGGAGCTAATGGTCTCACTTTCAATAACAACAGCCCAATGCTCCTTTTCAAATGAGGTAATTAATACTTTATTGCCATAAATCTCGATATCGGTAACAAAATGTTTGTTGGAAGGGAGTATTTTAGTTTGTCGGAGAGATTCTTTGTCAGTAGAAAAAACCTGGAGAGAAGTGGGGGAGGAGTCGATGATCGCACGGATGTGTATTCCTCGTTCGATACGCGTGCGGATATAGGAAGCTATCCATTCGGGGCCTAAGAAATTAAGCCCGCTTTCTGCCGATGTGATACTGAGAATTTCTTGGTCGTTTCCAGATATGGAATCTATATAAGCGGAGCGGATTTCCTCGAGAGTTTCATAAAATCGAACCTTTGGCTTGCCAAGCTCAGCGTTGGAGATACCCCTTAATTCCGGGAGAATTTTATCAAGGAGTGTTCGCTGACGATCTATAAGCGAACTGAGTGTTTCGGGATTGGATGCGATAAATAAGCGCTTCTTACCCTTTATGGTTTCATTAAAAAGACCACGAGTCTTCAGATCGGAGATAATGCCATAAATAGTGCTTCGCTTGATGCCGGATTTTTTGGCGATGTCTTGAATGGAGCAGGGGCCTAATTCAAGGGAAGCTAGATAAATACTTGCTTCTTTTTCGTCCAGACCTAACTGTAAAAGGGAGTTTTTAAGCATGGTTATAAAATGTCGATATTTCCGACAACATTTATAGCATATAATATGAGTATTATAAAGTCAATATGTAAATCAGATATAATAATGCCGAAACTATTGACAAATATAAATAGTGTGATACTATGCAATAAAGATAGAAATTAGTCAATTTCTAAGCGAATAATTAACACATATTTACTATATGATGAATAAAATAACGAAATCAGTTCTTCTGATCGCCGTTGCAACGCTGATTCTTGGAGGGAGCTATTCGGTATACAAAAAGCAGGGCGGAAGCGAGGAGCAAATGATAATAATAGGAGCGGTGCTGCCGTTGAGTGGGGATTACGCTCCGTATGCCGAGGGCTCGCGCAACGCCGCCATTATGGCGATCGAGGATTCGGGGATGCAGGATAGGGTAAAATTTATTGTAGAAGACGATAAGGGGTGTATGCCGGTCGGAGGAGTAAGCGCGGCGCAAAAGTTGATAAATATCGACAAGGTGAACGCATTGTATGGGCCGATGTGCTCATCGGAGGCGTTATCAGTTGCGCCGCTGACAGAGCCAGTAAAAATCCCAATGGTGATCGCCGCAGCTACATCAAAGACCTTAAGTGGAGCTGGAAATTATATATTCAGGACAATTGCATCTGATTCGGTTCGATCATATGCGGTTGCAAAGTATGCGTACGAAAAAGGTTTTAAAAAGGCAGCGTTCATGTTTGATAATAGTCAGGACGCATTGGTGCAGGAAAAAAACGACGCAAAGGAGGCGTTCGTTTCAGCCGGAGGAGAGGCGGTTTTAGAAGATTCGTTTGGAGGGAAGGACATGGATTTTAAGACGCAGCTGAGTAAGATAAAAGCGTCTGGAGCGGATGTGGTATTTATAGGCGCAAGCTATAAGCAAGTGGCGCTCATGGTAAAGCAGGCGCGGGAAATGAAGATCAGTGTGCAATTTGTTTCAACGGATGAGTCAGTTGATATAAAAGAATTTTTCGTGACGGGAGGGAGTTATGTCGAAGGTGTTATCGCACCGGCAATGGTAAAGCCGAGCACCGAAGAGTCAAAGACATTTGCAGCGAGGTATAAGGCGCGCTTCGGAGTAGATGCGACTATCTACACAGCAGAAGGATATGATGCGATGATGCTTTTGCTCAAGGCGATCAAAGAAGAGGGAATGAGTGGCGATGAGATAAAAGCAGGGTTGCTCAAGGTGGGTAATAATTATCCGGGAGCAAGTGGTATCATAACATTCAACGAAAAGGGAGATGTTACGAAGCCGGCTGTTGTGAAAGTGGCAAAGAATGGGGTATTCGAAGAAATAAAATAAACTAAAAAGCGGCCTAAGCCGCTTTTTAGTTTTGGATAGAAAACCTGTATAATCAAAACGAATGGGTATCCTTCCACAGATCATAGCAAATAGTATTATTGCGGGAGCAATTTATGCGCTTATTGCGCTTGGATTTAATTTGATCTATCGGACGACGAAGTTTTTTAACCTCGCTCATGGCGCATTAACGGTGGTTGGCGGATACGCCATGTTCTTTTTGTATAAGCAGCTCGAATGGAATATATACGCGAGTGCTTTGGTTTCGGTGCTGTTTACGGGAGGGGCTGGTTATATGCTTGATAAGCTTGTGTTTAGGCGGTTGCGTAATCGTGGTGCGTCACAGATGGTGTTTTTAATTGCCGCTCTTGGTTTGCTTACGGTTATTCAGGCAATTATCGCAATTCTCTTTACGAGCCAGTTCCAAACACTCGCCGACAGTGCGATGCAGCAACAGATCTATGATATATTTGGAGGGATTATTACACAGACACAAGCGATCATTGCAATTCTTGGAGTAATGATCCTGGTTGGGATAACCTGGATGCTTAAGTATACGATGTTTGGCCGTGCGATAAACGCGGTAAGTGACGACGAAGAAGTAGCTAAGATGGTAGGAATCCACACTAATAAGATCATCGGCTGGGTGTTTTTTATCGGATCGGCCATCGCAGGATTATCCGGGATACTCGTTGGGTTTGATACAGGTCTGGAACCGACAATGGGAATGAGTTTGTTGATGAAGGGTGTGATAGCGGCAATTATTGGTGGCATCGGTACAATGCACGGGGCATTTGCGGGAGCATTTCTGTTGGGGTTTGCGGAAAATTTTGGCGTATGGCAGTTTTCTGGCGAATGGAAGGATGCAATTGCATTTATCATTTTGATAATTTTTCTATTATTTAGACCGAAGGGAATTTTTAAACGGTGATATAAAGGATTTAAGATTTAGGATGTAAGATGTATGAATGAGAAAATCAAAGATTTTAAAGATATTCTTGCATGGCAAGAAGCGCATAAATTGGTCATAATGATCTATCGGGCGACGGATAAATTTCCTCAGTCGGAAATCTTTGGCCTAACGAATCAAATGCGGCGAGCAGCAGTATCTATTACATCAAATATTGCTGAAGGTTTTGGAAGAAATGGCTATAAGGAAAAAATTCAATTCTATTACATGGCACAAGGATCTTTAATTGAATTGAAAAACCAAATACTTATCGCAAAAGACGTTGGGTTTTTGAAGCAAGATGGATATGAAAAAATTATTGAGCAAGCGGATGCGGCACATCGGCTTCTACAGGGACTAATAACAAAATCAAAATCCTTTTTAACCCCCAAGTCTTAATCCAGTATTTCCTCTTAGATCTTACATCCTAAATCATAAATCCTCCCCTGATGCCCTATCTTATTCACATCGCAATACTGTTTTTCATCTACGCAATCCTCGGCGTTAGTTTGAACTTGGTTGTTGGGTATGCGGGATTATTGTCTGTTGCGCATGCTGCCTTTTATGGCATCGGTGCGTATGTGACCGCTATTGCATTGACTCAGTACGGGATAAATTTCTTCGTCTCTGTTCTTCTTGGTATGCTTCTTTCGGGAATCGTCAGTTTATTAGTTGGCATGGTGTTTAGTAAATTTCGAGATGATTATTACGCACTTGCATCGCTTGGGTTTAATGTAATCGTATTTAGTATTTTTTTGAACTGGGAAAGTATGACAAAGGGGCCACTGGGAATCCCGGGGGTGGGGAAGCCAACGGTATTTGGATACGAGATCGCCTCAAATGGAACGTTTCTTTTGCTTGCGATTGCGTTGTTTGCACTGGTGTATATGGTGGCAACTAAAATAGATGGATCATCCTTTGGGAGAGTGCTTAAGGCAATTCGCGAAGATGAGCAAGCACTTGAGGTGTTTGGGTACCGGGTAGAATATTTCAAATTGGCGATCTTCGTGATCGGGGCCGCAATGGCATCGGTTGCTGGTTCGCTGTTCGCATCATATATAACGTACGTTGATCCCTCGTCATTCTCACTGAATGAATCCATATTCATCCTGGCTATCGTAATCATGGGCGGTCTGGGAAGCATTCGCGGGACACTCGCAGGTGCGCTATTTCTGGTTTTATTGCCCGAGGCCCTTAGGTTTGTTGGATTGCCAACTGATATAGCCGCGCAGTCGAGGCAGGTCATATACGGGGCGATTCTCGTACTTTTGATGGTATATCGGCCAAGGGGATTTGTGGGTGAGTACGAATTAAAATAGGGAAGCGACAAAAGAATATATATGTAAATATTCTTTACATATATATTGACAATATATTTTACAAAAGGTAGAATATATGCATGATTAAAAACCTGCAAGAACTGAGGAAGAAAGGTGAAATTTCGCAGGAATATCTGGCGAAATACCTCGATATTTCAAGGCCAACGTTGGAACGGATAGAAAAGGGAGAAAGGGACATCACTATTTCGCAGGCCAAAAAGTTGGCAAGACTATTCGAGCTCTCCCTAGAAGAGCTGATCAGTGGGAAAAGCAAAGGTAAGATAGAAGTTGTTTTTGAAGGTAAAGATCAAAATCAGCCGAAGGAGGGTGTGGAAATAAGAATAAGCGTACCACAGAAAAAGTTAAAAAAATTTAAGGAAGCACTCCTATATATTTTAGAAAAGGTGGGCAGTAAACCGAATGTGGGCATGACGGTGATTTATAAATTGTTGTATTTTATCGATTTCGACTATTACGAAAAATTCGAAGAGCAGATCATCGGGGCGACGTATATCAAGAATCATTTCGGGCCGACCCCGGTTGAGTTCAAAAAAATAGTTGAGATGATGGAAGAGCATAAGGAGCTCGAATCTATAAAGAGTAAATATTTCGATAAAGAGCAGAAAAAATATTTGCCATTAAGAAGGGCGGATGTGAGCGTATTTTCAGGGGAGGAAATAAAGCACATTGATGATGTACTGAGTAGATTTGCAGATAGATCGGCAAAAGATTTGAGCGACTATTCGCATAAAGATGTTCCGTGGATAGCGGCAGAAGATGGGGAGAAGATCGATTACGAGTCGGTATTTTATAGAACGAGGGAAACTTCCGTCAGAGAATATGAAGATTGAATATCGGGAGCCCATCGAAGAATTTAATAGGGACCTTAAAAAACTTCTAAAGAAATTTATAACGTTGGAAGAGGATTTGAGTACCGTAAAAATCAACGCAATTGAGCTGTATCACCTAAAGAAGATCGATAACGAATCGATATTTGCAATCGAACATTTTTGCAGCGAGGAGATAAAAGTATACAAGGTAAAAAAGTTTGCCTGCAAATGTCTAAAGGGCAGGGGGGTAAAAAGTGGAATAAGAATAATCTACGCGTATTATCCGAAAGATAATAGTGTGCAGTTTATAGAAATGTACTTCAAGGGAGTAAGGGAAAACGAAGATAAGGAAAGAATAAAAGAGTATTTAAAATCGGCTACATGATGTAAAATACCCTTATCGGCTGAAATGAACGAAGTAGTAATAAGCAAAAGGAAATAAGCAAAAGGGAATAGAGAGATTCAGTAAAAATGCTGGCATCTACCCACCCTATCCCGATCTCCATTTTCCATTTTTCTAATTCATATGGACGCAATACAAATAAAAGAATTAAATAAGCACTTTAACGGCGTCGCAGCGATAGATAATTTGTCGGTCGTATTTGAGCAGGGAAAGATAACGGGTATTGTGGGTCCAAACGGGTCGGGGAAGACGACGTTAACTAATGTGCTCAGCGGAATGATTGCGTTCGATTCGGGTACAATCGCTATTCGAGAAAAGCAAAGGCAGAAAAAGGAGACTGCGTCATCTACTGCACGGTGTGGCATAACTCGAACGTTTCAGGAGGTTCGCCTCTTTGAACAACTAACGGTCCTTGATAATATATTGGTCGTATTGACCGAGCGAAGCGTTGGGGGGTCGTTGTTTGAACGGCATAGTGAAGGGCACGATAAAAAGGCCCAAGCAGTATTGGTGCGCGTGGGATTGTGGGAAAAGAGAAATCAACTCGCGCACAACCTCTCGTATGGACAAAGAAAATTATTGGAGATTGCACGGGCACTTGCGATGACTCATGCGGATGGCATCGGGAAGGGCATAAATACGTTCCTATTCGATGAACCGTTCGCGGGTTTGTTCCCGGAGATGATTAAAACGATTACCTCGATCATTAAGGAGCTTAAGAGAGAAGGAAAGACAGTTATCGTAATAGAACATAACATGCAGTTGATCAGGGAATTATGTGATCACTTGATCGTCTTGGATAGCGGTAAGCTGCTTGCGCAAGGGACTCCGGAGGAAGTATTGGAAAGGAGAGAAGTCATCGAAGCATATTTGGGGGAATAAGGGGGCGAAAAATTATCTAATTTCTAACTAAAAAATCCGCTTACGCGGATTTTTTAGTTTAGACACTCCTTCTAACAAACTTAATAAAATTGCGTTGCAGCTCAGCAATCTCAGGGTTTTCGATAATGATGCCAACGAGATTAACAAGTGAGATCATTGCAACTTTGTCGCCGGCGACGATTAGATCGACGGCAACCGCAAAGTCTTTGGGTAATAGTTTTGCCGAGCCGACTTCCTTAGGGAGGATATGTTTGATATATGATCTACCTGCCGGATTATTTTCGATCAACTCCTTAAGTTGTCCGCCTTTATTATAAATGGTCGCTTGGAATTCCTCGGCATCTTTTTCGGCAAAGACGGAAAAGAGTTTCTCTGCAGAAAAGGTGCTATAGACGGTATGGGATGTATTAGCGATCTCATCATAGATGGAATGGATACCCTCGATCCCTTCATAGAGCTTGATATGCGGTTTATGTGACGCGGTCGCATAGATATCTTGAAGATCTTGGAGAATAGAAGCGGCCTTTTTGCGCTTATGCTCTAAAAGCCTAATAAGCTTGGAAGGATCTTCGGCCACGTAGATGAGGCGTTTGCCTTGTGCAGTTTTATGAAAGAGCCCGTCTTTAACGAGTTTATTTACATACTCATAGACGGTGGTCCGCTTTATCTCGGACACTTTTGCAATATCGGTAATACTTGCCTTACCTAGCTTGAGAACGGATAGATAGATATCCGCCTCTTTCGGCTCCAACCCGATATCTTTGAGAGTGGATAGGAGGTCGTTTTGCATACTATTAGTATAGCAAAGTAATAAAAATCGTCAATTTTTTCGTCAATTTTTTATTATAAAAAGTATAAAAAGTGAGTATTTATGCTGATTATATTGACTAAAAATAGCATTTATTTTGACACATTTTTAGAAACGAGGTGTAATAAAGGTATAAAAACTAATAACCAATTAATAAACACATGCATAAAACAACAAAATTGTTTATCGGGGTTGTCATGGTAGCGCTTGTCATCTGGGGTGGATATGTTGCAAATAACAGCAAAAGCAGCCAAGCAACAAGTGAGTCGATTAAAGTTGGCGGGCTCTATGTCCTAAGCGGGATCACATCGGATATCGGGATCGCATTGAAAGAGGGTACTGATATGGCAGTCGAGGAGATAAACAAAAACGGAGGAATCAACGGAAGGCAGGTGCAGGTAGTATATGAAGATGTTCCGGATCTTGCCCCAAAAGCAGCGGTAAGCGGAGCGCAAAAGCTGATGACGGTCGACAAGGTACAGATGATTCTCGATATGCCATACACAGGGCTGGCATCGATTCAAGGAATGGCAGAGCAAAACAAGGTTCCAGTACTCGATGTGATTGATTCTTCAGACGAGATTGCATCATTGGGTAATTGGATCTTTAGTTCCGGGGTCTATGCGAACGGCGTCGGGCAGGAAGTTGCGAAGTTTACAAAGACTGACCTGAAGAAGACCAAAGCAGCCCTCTTGGTCGGAAAGGATGAATATCTGATGGCGGTCGCCGCAGGATTCGAAAAGGAATTTCAGGCGGGTGGCGGCATGATCGTTGCGCGGGAGGAATTCCAGGTTGGGGATACGGATTTCAAGACGCAGTTAGCAAAGATCAAAAATAGTGGGGCGGAAACGATCTTCATCGCCCATTTGGGTGAGGGTGGTGTGGTCGTAAAGCAGGCGAACGAAATCGGATTCAAGGGTGAGTTCCTGGGAAGTGATACCTTTAGCCTTGCCGATGTCGCAACGGTTGCGGGCAAGGTGTTGGATGGAAGGACCTACTTCGGCTTGTGGAAGAACTTCGATTCGACCACGCCGCAGCAACAGGCATTCGCCGATGCATATAAGGCGAAGTACGGCAAAGCGGCGGGAGATTATCTTTTTTACAACGTGCTCGGATACGACGGCATGATGGTCGCGGCAGAGGCATTGAAGAATGCTAACGCTGGATCAGGAGAAGATATCCAGAAAGCCCTCGGTAAGATCAGTAACTATGCAGGCTTGAGCGGATCGATCACGCTTGATTCGACCGGAATCAACCGAGATCCAAAGACCGCAATCGTCACCTATAAGGATGGACAGATCGTGCGATATGCAAAATAAGATAATAAAAAAGCACACCCGAGGGTGTGTTTTTTTTATAACTAAACACTCCGTCGTATGAATTTGATCAGGGTCCGTTGCAACTCGGCAATCTCCGGGTTCTCAATAATCACGCCCACGAGATTCGCGTACGAGATCATGGACACCTTATCCCCAGCGACCATCAGGTCAACCGGGACATCGAACTGTTCGGGAAGTGTCTTTGCCTTTCCTATTTTTTTATACAGCGCATTTGACGCATATTTTTTGGCGGCAGCATTGTGTTCGATCAAATCTTTTATTTCTCCGCCGTGTTCATAGAGATTGGTTATGAATATATCGGAGTCTTTCTCGGAGAAGAGTGTCAAAAATTTCTCAGTGGAAAATATGCTGTACATGACTTGCGATGTACTGGTCATCTCAAGATAAATAGTGCGCAGCCCCTCGATCCCTTCATAGTAACGCATCCGAGGGCGGTGTGTGGAGGATGCGTAGATCTTTTGCAGATCAGGCATGATCGTCGCGAGCCGCTTGTGCTTGCGCTCCAATATTTTGGCAAGTTTGGCTGGGTCCTCGGCGACATAGAAGACCTGGCGCCCCTTCGCCGTCTTATGGAAAAGATTTTCTTTGGTCAGCCTATCCGCATGTTCATAGATAGTAGTGCGCTTCACCTTTGACTCGCGGGCTATTTCGGAGATGGTGGCCTTGCCAAGACGCAAAACCGCTAAGTAAATAGCAACTTCCTTTGGCTCAAGTCCGAATTCTTTAAGGATAGAGGAGATTGGGGATTCCATAGAAGAACTATACCACGAAGAACAAACGTGTCAAATTTTTCGTCAACACATTTTAAAAAAGAATGTTAATAAGATGAATTATTGGGCATTTTTTGAGGAAGTAGGACAATTTTTTTGACACAATTTGCGGAAAACATATAATGACACAAAAGTAAAAAGTCGTCAAAAATTAACAAATAAAGGAAAAATGAACAGCATAACAAAAGGAATAGTAGGGGTGATAGTGATAGGCGCGTTGGCCGCAGCAATCGGTGCGATCGCACAGAAGCAGTCGACGGGTGATAAAAATAGCGGGCAGATAAAGGTTGGAGCAATATTGCCACTCAGTGGAGATCTGGCCGCACTGGGAGAGGAGGTAAAGCGCGGTATTGAATTGGCTGCTGAAGATGCAAAGATGGAAGGTGCGAATGTGGCTGTCATCTACGAAGATGATCGATATACCCCGGCAATGGATGTATCAGCGGCAAATAAGCTGATCAATGTCGACAAGGTCGATGCGGCGATGACGATGTTTGTTGAAGAGGCGAAGCCGATGGCGCCGGTATTCAATACGAGTAAGACGCCGCTCGTGGCATTATGGGACAGTAACGAATTTATCAAGAGTAACGAATATCTGTTCAGTAACGGATTTTCTACAGAACGGGCGGGAGAGGCGATGGCTGAATATGCCTACGACAAATTGGGCATGCGAACAGCTGCGATCATTGGGCATATCGATCCATGGGCAGAAATAATTTCAGACGCATTCAACAAAAAGTTCGAGGCGCTGGGCGGGAAGGTGGTATACAATGAGCGATTCAATGTGGATGTGACGGATTACAAAACGGCCATAGCGAAAATAAAACAAGCGAACCTAGACGGCGTATATTTCCCGCTGATGCCGATGAACAATGCAAAGTTTCTGATGCAGGCAAAGCAATTGGGACTGCATAAAACACTCCTTACCGGCGATACGCTGATCCAAGATGTGATAATTGAAACGGGAATTGCCGCAGATGGCGTATACGCTACAAACATCTATTCTACCGAAACGACTACCTTAGTTGAAAAATATAAGGCGAAATATGGACAAGAACCGATGGATGTAACGTTGGTATCGTTCGGATACGAAGGGCTGATGAAGATCAAAGATGCCGCGAAGGCACAAGGGAATACGACAGAAGGAATGGTAAAGGGATTAACATCGATATTCGGCGAGGATAAATCGGCCGATAGGATCGAAAAGATCTATCGGGTCGTTGAGGGCAAGAAAATAGAAATGTAATGTGAAACAGCGCGCCCAAGGCCCGCTGTTTTTGTTCCGTAAGTGTTGATTGTTTGAGTGTAGGGGGATAAACTATAGGAAATAAGTAGTATAAATTAACTCACTACATAATAAAACATATGGGGATTGAAGAAATGTGGCCACAGCCAGGAGCGGCGGAAGAAAACATACCAAAGGGGTACGAGGGTAAGCCTAACGCAGAAGCGCTCCTTTATAAGCGAGGAGAATATATCAACAAGGCGGCGAAAGAGGCGATAAAGATGGAAAAGGGAGAGCTCGAAGCTGCATTAGAAGGAGATGAGACAGCGATGAGAAATTTAATAACAGTTACCAGTTCCATACTCCAGGGAGAGCACTATGGGAGTGATAGAAGTCTCACGGAAGAAGAGGGTAAAGAATTTGAAGAAGAATTTCCAAACGATGTAATTAAAGGGTATGTAGAGGGAGCGTTGGAAGTGTATAAGAGGGAGCAGGAGCTAAAAAAATAAGTTAAAAAATCCGCCATGTAAAATGGCGGATTTTTTTGTAAGCGTTTACTTGAGAACATTCCACATTGTCTCAAATATTGCCTTGAGTCCATCGTAAATTTTTTTACTTTCAATAATAAGGCCGAGATCTTCTTTATAGGAGATGATTCCCAGCTTGTTGTCGCCGTAGATCTTTATTTCAATATCAAAGACTTTGAAGGCGGGATCGGAAACAAACTTGGTGTTTGTAATAGCGTTTTCGCGAAGGTATGCGGCGAACTCCTTATTGGCTGGCGTGTCGGGGATGATGGCGCGAGACCAGATCTTTCGTTTAACTCGTTCGGGCAAATAATAGTCCTGGAAGTAATCCTCTCCGAGGTTGATATAGGGATAGGGGAAGAGCGTGAGTATTTCTTGGTCCGGATAGCGAAGTGTATCTTCAAACACTTCCTTTACTCCGGCAATGCCGTCGTAGTATTTGATCTTAGGCTTTTTATCCAGGAGGTTCATCAGAGAGAGCAGCTCGGGCATGGCTTCTTCGACGGCCTGCCGTTTTGCTTCGAGCGATTCGGGGATTTTTTCGGGGCTTTCGGCATAGAAGATCGTGCGCTTCTTGAGCCTCCCTTGACTGACGAGGCCGCGTCGCTTGAGAAGCTCGAGCGTTTCATAGACGGTAGACCGCTTGATAGTAGCCTTTTTAACGATCTGGGCGATATTTGCCTCTCCTAATTCCAAAAGGGCAAGATAGATACCAGCCTCCTTTTTGGAGAGTCCTGCAGTTTGGAGTTTTTGTGATATCGTGGACATGGTATGTATATTAGCTAGCAACTCGCTGTCATTCCCGCCGGAGTTTATCCTGAGCTTGTCGAATGGGCGGGAATGACATAAAAAGGAGTATAGGTAATAAATGACGCTAATTCCGTCACTATTTTAAGTGTAGTGGAATATACAAAAATGTCAATGTTTAAGCGATGTATTTAGAATATATTGCAAAAGAAGCTATACAGGATAATTGTGTAGTTGACCATTTGACAACATTTGATTATGATGTTGTTATCATGTAGAAAACATAAAAACCTAAACGACTGTGCGGAATATTCATTAAATACATACAACATTACATATATGGATAATAAGAAAAACATCATTATTGCAGGTATCGTGGTTCTCGTGCTGTTGGTTGGAGGATATATGCTCAAAGGGAGCAATGCTACGCAGATAGATGAGCCGTACATGCTCGGATACATCGGACCGTTGACGGGTGACGTGGCTATATTAGGAGACGAAGCGGTTAAGTCGATCCAGATCGCAGTGGACGCAGCAAATGCAAAAGGAGGAATCAATGGGCACCAGGTCAAGCTCGTTATCGAGGATGACCAGTATGATACGGCAAAGTCGATCAGTGCCTATGAGAAGATGGTAAACGGTGATGGCGTCGACACGATCATTATGTCGACCTATGGCGGTGTGATGGCGCTGGCAGAACGGGCAAAGAAGGATAATGTGATGATCATAGACGCATTGGATTGCGATCAGGCGATCGCGAATCTTCCGGAGAATATCTTCTGCGTAGCAAAGGAGACCAACGACCTGGCAGATATCATTGCAGATTACGCTAAGGAGAAGGGGTATAAGAATATCGGAGTTCTGCATAGTACGGTAGATAACTTCATGCAGTCCGTTTCTGATAAGTTTGTGGTCCGGGTGGGCGATAGTGCTGCGGTGCAGGTGGAGAGCTATAAGTCGGGAACGACCGACTTCAAGACCTCACTCCTAAAATTAAAGGATAAGGATGCAATTGTATTTCTCGGATATGACGAGATTGGCATTGCGATCAAAGAAGCGAAGAACTTAAATGTGGGAAAGAACTATCTGACCATTCCGACCGTTGCAACGACCCCTTCCATCCAGAAGGCAGCAGGCACAGCGATCGAGGGCATTCACTTCTCATTCTATGCACCGTTGACCGAAAACAAGGTAGCGACGAAGTTTCATGCTGACTTCAAGGCAAAGTATGACCGTACACCGTTTGTATTTGTTGCAAGCGATCAGGCATATGATGCGGCAAGTATTGTGATAAGCGAAGTATTGCCAAAGGTCACGGCAAATACGAAAGAGAAGCAACTTGATCAAAAGGTCGATGCGATGCAGCGTGTCAAAAACTTCAAGGGCGTGACGGGAACGCTCACGATGCAGGAGGATGGTCGGATCAACGGGATCTTGGTGCGGTTGTTTAAATTGGACAATATGATACCGACATTTGTTGGAAAATAACCAAGCCGAATCAAAACCGTCATGCATACAAAAACAGCGCGCCTTGGGCGCGCTGTTTTTGTATGATAAAATAAGGCATTCATGCAAAAGAATTTTGCAAACAAAAAAATCGCAACAGCGATTTTTTGTTACCCTTACTTACGCAAAGGGAGAGCCGAAGCCATTTCATAAAGAGTAGTAAACCCCTTCAGTTTATAAAGAGAATTAAATTTGGTAAGATTGAGAAAGAACAAGGGTTACGGGTTGATTCGTATCATGAGCATGAAAATCACAAAAGAACTCGTTGAAGTATTTGCACATTGGACCAAAGCAAAAATACATATTCATGCTTCGGATATACGAAATTTTCCTCGGGAAAGACAAATTTGGTGGGCAAGCTTGGGACAAAATATTGGGGTCGAAATAAATGGTAAAAATGAAATATTTGAGCGCCCCGTTCTAGTTATTAAGAGATATAATGATCAGTTTTCGCTGATAGTGCCAATATCAAGTAAAATCAAGGAGGGTAAGTATTATTTTCAATTTACCAATTATCGGGGAGAGCGAAATGCGATAATTTTATCGCAAATACGGGCTATTAGTAATAAGCGATTTATTAGAAAGATAGGGAAATTAAATAGCGCTGACTATGAAGATGTAAAAGTGAAAGTAAAGGAGCTTATATAAAACGAAACCCCTTCTTTCGAAGGGGTTTCTCGGAACTCCATTGCTGGAGCATAATGTATTACTAGTATAGATAATTACCAGCTATTGTCAATAGATATGCAAAGCGAACCGCTGCTACAATTAAAGAACATATCCGTTCATTACGGCGGCGTGCATGCGCTCGACGGTGTGAATATGGATGTTCACGAAGGTGAATTCATAGCGCTCATGGGTCCCAATGGAGCGGGAAAGTCGACAGTTTTGAAGGCGATCTTTGGAATCGCGCCACTACACGACGGGCATATTATATGGAGAGGCGAGAAGGTAATTCCGGCACCGCATAAGATGGCGCGTAAGGGGATCGCATTTGTGCCGCAGGGGCGGCGCGTATTCCAAAGTCTGACCGTCGAAGAGAATCTCGAAATTGGCGGAATTATTGTACAGGACAAGGAAGAGCGACATGCAAGAAAGCATGAAGTCATGGAATTTTTCCCGGTGTTGAAGAAAAAACGAAACATGAAGTCGGGGGCACTTTCAGGCGGAGAACAGCAAATGGTTGCACTTGCGCGAGGATTGATGATCGATCCCAAGGTGCTATTGCTCGATGAACCATCACTCGGACTCGCGCCAAAGATCGTGAAGGAAATGTTTGAAAAGATCCGCGAGATCAACGAGGTAAAACACACTGCAATCGTGGTGGTGGAACATAACATCAAATCTATTTTAGAGATAGTGCATACGGCATGCGTGCTCGATAAAGGAAAAATTGCAATGGGGGGTGAAGCGAATGCAGTAGCCGAAAGCGATATATTGGAAAAAGTTTTTTTGGGGAAGGCGTGACAGGGAATATGAAAAACGAAATATGGGAAAAGGGGGAGGATATGGGTGCGGAGTGATCAGTTCTACTAATTGAACTAAGTGGAAAGTGTATTGCATTTAGAGTAAATAAGTGGTTTTCTGAGAGTAGAAATTTGATACGAATCCGTAGCAAAAGGAGGATCATATGGAACTCGTCGGGTATACAGAAGAAGAAGAGCGACAGATCATGGAGATCAACAAGATTCGTGATCCGGAGGCGCTGGCGAAGGCGAAGGAGGATTTCGAAGCCAGAACAGGGAAGGAATTTCCGTGCATTGTGCTCGCGCTCAACATCGACACCATGTTTGCGGAGTCGCGAGTATCGCGCGGCGAGTTCGAAAAGTGGGTCGCCGACGGATTCCCCGGGGGATATAGATCTGGGGCGAGAAGGTTCTTCTAGTTAGTACAAGCCGCGGAGAAATCGCGGCTTTTTTTTGTCTCAAATCCTGTTGCATAGTAGGTGCATGTTCCAGCTACTTTGCCGCGAATGAAACCACAAAAGATAAGGCAATATAGTGGATACATTGACAGGGAGGAAGGGAAGAGGTACAAAGACCATAGTAAATAAAAAGGAGAAAGGAGGGGGAATGTGGAAAGCGATGGTGTGTATTATGGCATTGACCATAATGCTGTGCGGAGGAGCTGGCGAGGCGCAAGCTGGGAAAAGGGTAAGGTGTGTTGCTCCGAATGAACCCTTCCTACTCAAGGCGGCGGCGCAGCTCGAGAAAGAAACGATCAGAAAGTATCCCCAAAGCAGGAAGCTGGAAGGCTGGAAATTCGATAAAGAAACCGGGGAGTACTGGGCTTCATTCGCCTCATTCGAAAAGGGTGAAATGCAATCATGGTCGATCGTGATCGTGTATGCACAACCTACCGGCGAAGTGCAAGAGATCACTGAGGGGGAGGACGAAGTCTACTCGGTAGGGTGTTGGTCGGAAAAGAAAAAGTAGGGCAGCGAGGCCCCGGACTACCCCGGGGTCTTTTTTGTGTAAATTCTTCCATTTTGTATTTTTCACTGCTATGATTAAAAAACTATGAGAACACTAATTAGAGAAATAATCGCCAAGGAGGGCGAATCCGTGGTTCTCGAGGGATGGGTGAGGAACCGTCGCGATCACGGAAAGCTCATCTTTATCGACCTCAAAGACCGAAGTGGTCTTGTGCAGGTCGTGTTTTTGCCAAAGCCAGAGGAGGTCCACGCTTCTGCGACCGAATTGCGGAGCGAGTGGGTTGTCCGATTGACGGGCAAGGTTAACAAGCGCCCGGACAATATGGTCAATGCCGACCAGGAATTTGGCGCGTACGAAATACTCGCCGAAGGGTTGGAGGTGTTGAACAAGGCAGAAGAGTTGCCGATCCCGATCGACACCGATGGTCGCGAGATCAGCGAGGAGGCGCGCATGAAGTACCGCGCATTCGACTTGCGTCGCGAGCGAATGGAGAACAACATGAAGATGCGCGCCAAGGTGATCCACGCATTTAGGAAGTACTTGGTAGATCGAGACTTTATCGAAGTGGAAACACCGATCTTGGGCAAGGCAACGCCAGAGGGTTCGCGCGATTATCTGGTCCCATCTCGTATTTATCCAGGCAAGTGCTACGCACTGCCGCAATCACCGCAGCAGTATAAGCAGCTGTTGATGGTGGCTGGATTGGAGCGCTACTTCCAGATCGCTCGCTGCTTCCGCGATGAGGATACACGCGGAGACAGACAGCCGGAATTCACGCAGCTCGATATGGAAATGAGCTTTGTGAAGCGAGAGGATGTGATGGATGTTGTTGAGGGTATGCTGATCGAACTTGTCGAAACGCTCTATCCGAACAAGCGCATCCAGCAGAAGCCGTTCCCACGCATTACCTACAAGGAATCGATGGAAAAGTACGGCAATGACCGGCCGGATATCCGAGAGGATAAGAACGATCCAGGCCTGCTCGCATTTTGCTGGGTCATCGACTTCCCATTCTTTGAGAAGGATGAGGAAACGGGCGGATGGACGTTCACGCATAATCCATTCTCTGCTCCGCAACCTGAGTTCATGGAATCATTAATGAATAAGGAAAACATTGGAGATATTCTGACCACACAGTATGACATAGTGCTCAACGGCTACGAGATCGGTGGGGGTAGTATCCGAAATCATCGCCCCGAAGCATTGCGCAAGGTATTGGAAATTATGGGCTTCTCCGATGAGAAGATTCAATCCGATTACGGCCACATGCTCGAGGCATTCAAATTAGGAGCTCCTCCACACGGAGGAATCGCCCCGGGTGTCGATCGCATCGTCATGCTGTTGCAGGGCGAGCCGAACATCCGCGAAGTGATCGCATTCCCGAAGACGGGAGATGGTCGCGATCTAATGATGGATGCGCCGTCCGAGTTCACGGAAAAGCAATTGACCGAATTACAAATCAAAGTTAATAAAACGAAATAGGAAATAGGGAATAGGAAAGACGGAGAATGCAAAGAAAAAAGCAGCACTCCATTTTTCCTTTTCCATACTCCATTTTCCACATTTGAAATGATTAAAGAACGAACATTAGTTGTGGTAAAGCCGGACGGCGTGCAACGATCGCTCATCGGAGAGATCACGGGGCGCTTTGAGCGGGTGGGGCTCAAGCTCGTCGGCGTGAAGATGATAGTACCAACCAAGGAATTTATCGAGACGCATTACACGATCGATCCGGAATGGCGACGTATCACCGGCGAAAAGACGATCAAGAGCTATAAGGAAAAGGGGCAGACTCCCCCCTCTGAGGATCCGCTTGAGATCACCGGGATCATCCTTAACCACCTCAAGAACTATATGATCACGGGGCCGGTAGTTGCTATGGTATGGGAAGGAGTACATGCGGTAAAGATCGTGCGTAAGCTGGTCGGTTCGACCGAGCCGCTTTCTTCCGACGTAGGAACGATTCGCGGTGATTATGTTATTGATTCGTATCAGTTGTCCGATAAGGATGGTCGCGCGGTGCGCAACCTGATTCATGCGTCAGGAACTGTGGATGAGGCGAACAAGGAGATCGACCTTTGGTTCAAGAAGGAGGAACTGATCGACTATAAGTTGGTCCAGGATAAGATCCTGTATGATGTGAATTTGGATGGAATGTTGGAATAATATAATGGAAACACACCACCACCTCGGGGGTGTTTTCTTTTTGCAAGAAGTTGGTATACTGAAAGCAGGATATCGGCAATGATTCTCGGATTAATTTGTTGATTTGGGAGGTCAATAGCGCACTACCCCTTGGGGCGGTGCTGAGTCCACCCACCTGGCTTTACGTCGGGATATCACAAAGCCGATATTCTACTTGCAAGGCCCCGTAAGGGGCTTTACAAGTGGAAAATTCTAGGGTAATATACGAAAACTATGAGACAGTGTGAAATTTGCGGCAAGGGCTCCATGATGCATGGCGCTCGCAAAAAGCTCCGCGGCAACTACAACCCGACCGTCCGAACACGACGGTACCCGAATCTTCAGAAGCTGACCGTTATGGAGGGTTTGCGTGTTAATGCATGCACCCAATGCATCCGAACTGTCAAAAAGAAAGAAGCTGAAGCAGCGGCATAAAAAAATCGACCTACGGGTCGATTTTTTTGTTGAAAAAATAAACGAAGTTCGGTATGGTGAAACGGTACAAGAACGGGCTGTAGTATAATGGTAGTATACGAGCATGGGGTGTTTGCGGCCCGGGTTCGATTCCCGGCAGCCCGACAGGTAAAACAAAAAAACATGGAACACATAATGGTCGACCAACAGCAAATAGATCGGCTACATGCGATGCTCCTGCAAAACAAAACCCTGCAGGTCCTATTGGATCGGGCGGGAGAATTGGGTATGTCCAATTGGTATGTGGGAGCGGGATGTATCTCACAAACTGTTTGGAACAGCTTGCATGGGTTTGATCCGGAGCATGCGATTAAGGATTACGACCTCGTCTATTACGATGGAGGCGATATATCGTATGAGGCGGAGGATAAGATTATTCAACAAGCAAAGGATGTATTCAAAGACATTGGTGTGCATATTGATATCATCAATGAAGCACGGGTACATCTCTGGATAGAGCAAAAGCTGGGTTATTCAATAGACCAATATAAAAACGTCGAAGAAGCGATAAGTACCTGGCCAACCACAATAACCTGCGTTGGAATTAATCGGATGCATGGGGTGACGAAGGTATTCGCGCCATTCGGATTGGATGATGTTTTTAATATGGTGATTCGTCCGAATAAGTACTTTTCAAAGAAAGAGATATACGATAGTAAGGTTGAAAAGTGGACCAAGATATGGCCAAAGCTTACGGTAGTAAAATGGGATGACGAGCAGAGAGGGGAAGAGCCTAAAAAGTACTCTGTTTGAAAAAAAGTCAAGGCAAGCGTACAATGGAGCCATGGAGCGAAAGCTGGAAATAACCTGGGGGTCGCTATGGCGAATCGTGATCATGCTCGTTGCGGTGAGTATGGTATATACCATGCGCAACGTGGTTGCGCTGTTATTTTTGGCAATTGTGGTATCGTCTGCGTTGGATGCGCCACTTAACTGGCTGGAGAAGAGGAAAATTCCTCGCATCATGGGAATCTTGTTTATTTTGATCGCAGGATTTTCTACCGTTGCATTGTTGCTGTATACGGTTGTGCCGATCGCGGTCATTGAAACAAAAGACCTCGCGGACAATATAGACCTGCTGGGGGGCGCATTAGGAGGGCTCGTGGGAGCGCAAAATCTCTCAGGAACATTGGGGAATGGATTGAGCGGACTAGGTGAATCGGTGACAGCAGGGGGATTCTCGGTCGTGAAATTCATCCCGCAATTGTTTGAGAATATGGTGATGCTGGTCACGGTTATGGTCATCTCTATTTACTTGGCATGGTATCGTGACGGCATTGAGGGATTTTTGCGAGCCGTGCTTCCTATAGAATACGAGCAATACTCCATTAGTGTATTGCATCGCGTACGCAAGAAGATCGGCAAGTGGCTTGAAGGGCAAATATTTCTCAGCTTGATCGTTGCGGTTGCATCGTTTATAGGTCTGAAGCTACTGGGAGTGAATTATGCATTAGTACTTGCATTGCTCGCGGGGGGGCTTGAGATTATTCCATTCGTGGGGCCGATTGTAGCAGGAGCGCTCGCATTCCTCGTGGGTATATCACAATCGATGACTTTGGGAGTAGCGACACTTATTTTATTCTTTGTCATTCATCAGCTCGAAGCACATATTGTATTACCGCTCGTGATGCGCAAGACGACAGGAATTCATCCGGTCATTGTGGCACTGTCTATTGTGGCAGGATATCAACTGTATGGGTTTATTGGCATTATACTTGCAATCCCGTTCGTGGTGGTTATCCAGGAATTAGTGGACGATTTTACCGCACGCAAGCATCGGCAACCGACATTGGAATAAGAGGAATTAAAACATATGAAGAAATTTTATATCACGACATCGATCGCATATACGAATGCATCGCCACATATTGGATTCGCGCTGGAAAGCATTCAAGCCGATGTGCTTGCCAGATACTATCGCTCGCAGGGAGTGGATGTGTGTTTTTTGACAGGCACGGACGAGCACGGGAGCAAGATAGCGCAGGCGGCGGAGGCGAAAGGAAAGACAGCGAAGGAATTCGTCGATGAAGTATCAGAGGAGTTTAAGGAGCTGAAGCAGACACTGAATCTTTCATGGGACGATTTTATTCGAACCTCTGATAAGAAAAAGCATCGGCCTGCGGTCTATGCCATCTGGAATAAGCTTGTCGAGCAGAGTGATATTTATAAAAAGACATACGAAGGGTTGTATTGCACCGGGTGTGAAGCCTTCTATACTGAAAAGGAATTGGAAGAAGGTAAATGTCCGATCCATCAAAAGCTAGTAGAGCAGGTGCAGGAAGAAAATTACTTCTTCAAATTGTCCAAATATTCCGAAGAGATCGAGCGACGCATAAAGAATCATGAATTGCGTATTGTCCCAGAATCGCGCAAGAACGAGATCCTCTCTTTGTTAAAGGAAGGGCTTACGGATATTAGCGTTTCTCGACCGGCTGACAAGGTGCATTGGGGAATTCCTGTTCCAGGCGATGACACCCAGTTGATCTACGTATGGATCGATGCGCTAACAAACTATATTTCGGGTATTGGATACGCCAGTGAAATGGAAAAGGGAGCCGAGAGATATGAAACGTATTGGCCGGCAGATGTGCATTTAATCGGCAAGGACATTCTGCGATTTCACGCGGGGATTTGGCCGGGGATCTTGCTTGCCGCAGGACTAGAGCTCCCGAAGAGCATCTACGTGCATGGATATATTCTGCATGGAGGACAAAAGATGTCGAAGTCATTGGGCAATGTGGTATCGCCAAAAGACTTAGTGGAAAAATATGGATCGGATCCGGTGCGCTACTTTCTATTACGAGAGATTGCATCAACAGAGGATGGTGATTACACGGAAGAAAAGTTTATCAGTCGGTATAATGGAGAGCTTGCAAACGGATTGGGAAATTTTTCGGCCCGGGTGCTGACGCTCGCAAGTAAGGAAGATTTCTCGTTGACTGAAGAAGAGTACGAATCGCTCAGGGAAGATTCCGTAAAACACCGCATCGCGGACGCGGAACGGACGATCAAGGAAAAGATGGATACATTCCGATTGCATGAGGCGATCGGAGTAGTGTGGGAAGTGATCACGTTCGGCGATCTATATGTGAATGAAATGAGGCCATGGTCGCTGGAGGGGGATGAGGAGAAGAAGGTGATGGCAAACTTGCTGTTCATTCTTGAATCGATTGCAAAGCTACTAATGCCATTCTTGCCACAGACGGCAGAAAAGATCGCGGGTAATATAAATAGATTAGAGAAGAATCTTGAGATTACAAAAGGGGACAATCTCTTTCCAAGATTGTAAGGATCAAAAATACCGCCTTTGGCGGTATTTTGATTGCGGGAATGTGCTATTTTGCTATACTGGATCAATGAAGCTGATAGACGCGCATACCCATGTGCAATTAAGACAATTCAATCCCGACCGGGACGAAGTGATCAAGCGGGCGGTGGAGCAGGATATTTGGATGGTTAATGTGGGGACGACCCGCAAGGATTCACAGGCTGCCGTGGACCTTTGCGAAGCATATGCGGAGGGCGTTTTTGCATCGATCGGACAGCATCCTGATGAGCGGGAGATATTTGACTACGACTGGTATATGCGCACGGGAGCGCACGAAAAGGTGGTAGCAATTGGAGAATGCGGATTGGATTATTATCGGGTTGAACCGCATCTGTTCAACGATGAGCGTGATCGACAGATAGAGTTGTTTCAACAGCATATCGAGTTGGCCAAGGAATTGGGGAAACCGCTTATGGTGCATTGTCGGGAAGCATTTTCTGACGTGAAGAGCGTTATGCGAAAGGAAATAGGAGATCTGTCCGCGGATGTTCCGGGTATCCTGCATTTTTTCACAGGGACAAAGGAGGATGCGAAGACGTTTCTTGATTTCGGGTTCATGTTCACGTTTGGGGGGTTGATCACATTCAATCGGGAATTCGATGAAATTTTGCGATATATTCCCAAAGAGCGGATTATGATAGAAACGGATGCTCCGTTTGTGACTCCCGACCCATATCGGGGAAAGCGGAATGAGCCGGCATACGTCATTGAGGTTGCTAAGGCATTGGCAGAAGTAAGAAGGGCTCCATTCGAAGATGTGTGCAAACAAACAACACAGAATGCGAAGAGTGCATTCGGCATATAACAGAAAAGCATGACCATACTGCAATCGATCATATTCGGAATCGTAGAAGGGGTGACGGAATTCCTCCCAATATCTTCCACGGGGCACCTGATACTGACAGCAAAGTTGCTTAAGCTCGAGCAGACAAACTTTATGAAATCGTTCGAGATCGCCATTCAATTTGGCGCGATCTTGTCGGTGGTGGCTTTGTATTGGAGGTCGCTATTTGTAAATAGGGAAGTGATGAAGCGAATCGCGGTAGCGTTTGTACCAACGGGTATACTGGGTCTGTTACTACACGGGTTCGTAAAGCAGTACCTATTAAGTAGTGACCTGACGGTCGTGCTGGCACTGCTCATCGGGGGCATACTACTCATCGCCTTTGAATTTGCATACGTAGAAAAAGAGACATCATTGGAGGATGTGGCACATCTATCATATTGGCGTGCGGCAATGATCGGCGTGGCGCAGTCCGTGGCCATGATTCCGGGAGTATCACGTTCCGCAGCGACAATCGTGGGTGGGATGTTGGCAGGGTTGAAGCGCAAGACGATTGTGGAATTTTCGTTCTTGCTCGCAGTGCCGACCATGCTTGCGGCGACTATTTTAGACTTGTCGAAAAGTTACAAGGGATTCTCTGCCGATCAATTTGATGTATTGGTAGTCGGATTTGTCGTCTCATTCCTCGTAGCCTTGGTGAGTATTAAATGGCTCTTAAAATACGTACAGCGAAATTCATTTATTTCGTTTGGTGTATATCGTATAGCACTTGCCATTTTGTTCTTGTTGTTCGTACTGTGAGTATGTGTGTCGCATTGACTAAGACGGTCTATCCTGATATTACTTAAATCAGCAATTGAGTAAACAAAATACTGGCAACGGGAGGGAATTATGAAACGGGAGAAAGCAACGGCCTGGGTATGTGCGTGCGTGCACCCTGACGTGGAGTATGACCAGTGCAATCCGAGGAAGCCGTTTAAGTCGCTCAGTCGAACCAAAGTGGCGGCGCATGAGCGAAACCATCTCACGTGTATTGATAACCATAAGAAGCTGATGGCAATGGTGGCGGATGCGCCTAACGTCATCGGGTCGAGGCTCAGGGTTGGCACCTGGGATGATTGGAAGGGTATTCTGGAGGCGACCAAGGCTTTCGCAAAGCTTGCCCACGAACACCAGGGAATCTACCGGCGCTCATTCTTTATCTATGGCGCCAGTGATAATCTGATAAAGGCGGTTAGAACGCTCATATGGTGCCAGACAAAAGAAGGGCATTCGGTGGATGGTGAACGGTGGATGAAGGAGGCGTTCCGGACCCTAGAGGCGATGTTTAACGACATTAAGCTGCGTGGTGAACGAAAGCGGTGTCCGAAGAAATCGTTTATGACGCGGATGTTTACCGCGAAGAAACTCCTCGGCGAGATTAGGAAAGAGGTAGGGCTGATCGGGCGGAAGTTCCCGAACGCAGAGGGATTGGGAGAAGTCGGTGAGATGATCTGTATATGTAGTCAGCAGACAGTATCGGCGTTGCACGAGTCCCATGGGGAGATCCAATAAAAGAGGCTCAAAGCCGCGGAGTGATCCGCGGTTTTTTTGTCTACTTAGTTGCATCCACACGTAAATCGTATAGAATAAAAACATGACCCATATTACCGAAGAGACATTGGAATATCTGGCAAAATTGTCCCGCATGGACCTTGCAGATGGTGAGAAAAAGAAGCTCGCAGGGGACTTGGAGGAGATTCTGAACCATTTTGAAGAATTGAACGAGGTCGATACGACAAACGTGGAGCCGATGACCGGAGGGACTGCTCAGCGGAACGTATTCCGTGAGGACGACGCGAACACGCGGAGCGAGATCAATGGATCGTCGAAGGACATCATTGATGCATTCCCGGCGCATGAGCGAGGTTACTTGAAGGTTCCAGCGGTATTCGGAGGAGAAGAAGAATAATTAAGATTTGTCATTCCCGCGGAGGCGGGAATCCAGATCAAATAGATTCCCGCCTCCGCGGGAATGACACAAGAGCTTATGTTATTTTTAAAAGACCTTACAATAAAAAAGATCCACGAAGGATTAAAGAACAAAGAATTTACCGCATTCGAATTGACGAAGGAGTTTTTTGATTACATTGAAACCCGAGACAAAGAGGTGCAGGCATATTTGAGCTTGGACAAGGTCGGCGCATTGGCGGCTGCGGAAGCGGTCGATATTGCCATCGCAAAGGGTGAAGACATTGGGCCGTTGGCTGGCGTGCCAATGGCGATCAAGGACAATCTTCTAGTAAAGGGGTTGCCGGCAACAGCAGGATCGAAGATGTTGGAAAATTATACCGCTGCATACGATGCGACTGTAATTAAAAAACTCAAGGAGGCTGGGGCGATCGTTATCGGTAAGGCGAATATGGATGAATTTGCCATGGGCTCGTCTACGGAAAACTCTGCATTCAAGATAACAAAGAATCCGCACGACCTGGAGCGTGTTCCAGGCGGGTCGTCGGGTGGATCGGCGGCTGCGGTCGCGGCGCATATGGCTGTGGCGGCATTGGGTACCGATACAGGCGGATCAATTCGTCAGCCGGCAAGCTTGTGTGGTGTGGTTGGTCTAAAGCCGACCTACGGTGCCGTGTCGCGATCGGGAGCGATCGCAATGGCATCGAGTCTTGACCAGATAGGACCATTGACCAAAACGGTAGAAGATGCGGCAATCGTATTCAATGCAATCAAGGATAAGGATCCCCTGGATGCTACGAGTGTCGACATGGAATATGGGGATGACTTATTACATCCAAAGTTGGAGAATGTAAAAAAGCTGCGTATTGGATTGCCGAAGGAATATTTCGTTGAGGGTATGGATGAATATACGCGAGCGGAGGTAAATAAGGCGATTGAAAAGGTAAAGAGTCTTGGTATCGAGGTAAAGGATATCAGCTTGCCAAACATGAAGCATGCGCTGTCGTGTTATTACATCATCATGCCTGCCGAAGTGAGTTCAAACATGGCACGCTTTGACGGTATTAGATATGGTAGATTGGATGAGTTGCAACAGGATGAACCAAAAAGTCTCTTGGGTATCTATCACAAGCAGCGCGGGCAAGGATTTGGAAAGGAGGTTCGTCGCCGCATCATGCTGGGAACATACGTGTTGTCTTCGGGATATTACGATGCCTACTATGCAAAGGCACAAAAGGTGCGCAAGTTGATCAAAGACGATTTTGACAAGGCATTTGAGGAGGTAGATGTCATCTTAACGCCGGTATCGCCGACCACAGCATTTAAGATCGGAGAGAAGACAAGCGACCCGATGCAGATGTATCTTTCGGATATCTTTACCTTAACACTTAACCTTGCTGGACTGCCCGGCGTTTCGATCCCGGTTAGACAATATGAAGGAACGGGTCAGATGCCGGTTGGATTCCAACTGATTGGCAAGGCGTTCCGCGAAGCGGACATTTTGGGGATTGGACAATTTTACGAAAGACTGTGAAGTAGTGAGCTTGCCGAACTATGAACGAATTAGCCGAAAATTCGATAAAGGTGTTGAACTATGTGTTCGGCGCTTATAAGGATGTATTGCCTTCGCTGCAGTCATTCTCTTTGGTTATTACCGGAGCACTACTATTTTTTGTCGTATTGGCGATGACAAAGGCAAATGTCATTGGGGGGAAAAAGAATAAATTCATCGACAAGTGGAATCTCGTCGACATGTCCAAGGCAAAAATGAAAAAGGCGTGGATTGAGATTGCACGGGGTATCGCGAGCGGAGAGAGTGTCGCGATGAAGCAGGCAATCAACAACGCAGACAAAATGCTGGAAGAGATATTACGCGAGCGGGGATTTGCCGGGAAGACAATGGACGAGCGACTGAAGCAGGTGGATGAATCCGCGATGGAAAACATCAAGGAGATATGGCAGGCGCATAAGTTGTCTGACCGCATCAAAAAAGATCCATCGCTTAAAATAACCAAGGAAGAAGCATCGAACATCGTCTTTATCTATAGGAAAGCATTTAAAGATCACGGATTAATTGACTAAAAATATAACGACTTACGATGTCGTTACATAAACGCATTAACTCAAAAATAACGACGTCCAACGTCGTTATTTTTTGGATTTCGTTGTCGGTTATCGTAAACACAGATCCACAAACGCCGTTTCGTAATCAAGCTTCCCTGACTTGATGGCGATGTCATAATCGGCGAGCATGCGCACAGTCGCAAGATCGATAAACTGATTTTTTGCAAAAATGTTGAATATTTTTGCGGGTTCTTCTTGGTTAATGAAGAGTCGCTCAAGAGGGGTGAGTTTGCTGGCGACGGGGCCTTGTCGGGAGGCTGCATTGGTGAAGGCAAAGATGTCGGGAGATTCGAGGTAATCGATAAGAAGCTCTACATCCTGACGGGACAGCTCGCGCTTTGCGTCATTGTAGTACAGCGCGACCTTCTCGAGCTCGTTCATGATGAGCTGGGTATCGCGACGCAAGGCGAACACGAGGAAATCGGCCGCCTCAGGCGAGACGATAATGGATCGTTTCTTGGCCTCTGTGGAAATGAAGAATGCGAGCTTTGCATCGGGTAGCGAGTCGAACGATTCGGTCATAACGGGTGTATTAACAAGAAACAAAAGGTCCTTAGGGACAACTACGCGATCACGCGGGTTTCGTGCCACCTCATCGGTGAACTCGGAAACAAAGGCGATAACGCTTTCATTGGTCGACGCAGACTTGAGAATATGTTGCGCCTCATCGGAGCCTTTGATGGCGAATACGTTGCTGATCAATGCAAGCTTCTTGTTCTCGAACATCGTCTGCTGGGAGCAGAAGTCTTTGAATCGGGAGATGTCGCTGTCATCATCAAAATCGAACGTGTTAATCGAAAAAACGGCATATTTTTTCTTGTACGCCTTGAGCAATTCCCGGAGGCGCTGCTCTCTTCGATAATTGTCCGCGCCGTGTAGGAAGGTGATCATCGGATAGGGAAAAGGTAATAGGGAATAAGGAAAACCGAAAGAATGCGCAGAGAAGAAGTCATTGCCAATAGGGGCCATCTCCAGGTACTATAAAGGTAAAGGATATGGAAGAAAGAGGCAACTCATGGGGTTGTTATTCCGGCCTACGAGCCGGAATCTCGTCGAATGAAAACGAGATCCTGAAACAAGTTCGGGATGATAGTGTTTCCCGCCCTTTTCCCTATTTCGTTATTCCTTTTTCCACGCCTATGCGCTTCGATATCATCACAATTTTTCCGGGAATATTCGACTCCTATTTTAATGAGTCTATTTTGAAGCGGGCACAGGAGAAGAAATTGATACAAATCCACGTACACGATCTGCGTGATTTTGCGACCGATAAGCACCGAAAGGTTGATGATAGGCCGTTTGGAGGCGGACCGGGGATGGTAATGAAGGTCGAACCGCTTGTAAAGGCAATTGCCGCCGTGGCAAAAAAGACAAAAAAGTTCGAAAAGGAGACAAAAGTGGTCTTTTTTGCTCCAGGAGGGAAGTTGATCGATGATGCGTACATAAACAAGACGGCTGACAAGACAAGGAGGGTCATTATGGTATGCGCTCATTATGAGGGCATGGATGAGCGGGTAAAGAAGGTGGTGAAGGATATGGGCTTTAAAAGTGAGGAATTGTCTGTCGGTCCCTATGTGCTAACGGGAGGGGAAATACCGGCGATGATCATGGTGGATGCGTTATCACGAAAGATTGGAGGAGTGCTTGGTAAGGAAGAATCGCTCGAAGAGTCTCGACATGGTGTTGGTGTACCGGCGTATACGCGTCCCAGTGAATATATATATAGGAAAAAGGGATATAAAGTGCCCCCCGTACTTATGTCTGGAGACCATAAAAAGATAGATGAATGGCGAAAAGAGCGAGGAAAAAGGCAGTAAAAGAGGCCTTGCATTATTTACGCTTATCTGATATAGTAATTCCGATGCTTACAAAACGAACAAAGCAAAATATCATAAAAGAGCACAGAACGAATGATGCCGATACCGGCTCAGCTGATGTGCAGGTCGCAATGCTTACCAAGCAGATTTCCGAACTTACTGATCACTTAAAGGTGAACCCGAAGGATAACCATTCCCGACGAGGCCTTTTGAAGATGGTAGGAAAGAGAAAGAGACTTTTGTCCTATCTCTCACGGACGAACGTGGCAGGCTACGAATTGATTCTCAAAAAGCTTAATCTCAAGAAATAATGAGACATAGAGAGCAACGAATCGGCATTTTCATTGACGTTCAGAACCTCTATCATTCGGCAAAAAATTTGTACCAAAGCCGGATAAACTACCAGGAACTGATGAAGAGCTTGGTGGGGGAGCGGAAATTAATCCGTGCCCTTGGCTATGTGGTAAAAAGCGAATCACAAAACGAAGATCTCACTGGTGAGGCTTCGTTTTTTGATGCACTCGAAAAAGCGGGGATTGATTTGCGCATGAAGGATCTGCAAGTGTACCCGGGAGGCATGAAGAAGGCTGATTGGGATGTGGGAATGGCGATCGACGCAGTCAGAATGGCTGATTCATTGGATGTGGTCATTTTGGTGACCGGAGATGGGGACTTTGTTCCGTTGGTGGAGTATCTGAAATGGGGGAGGGGAAAGTTAGTGGAAGTTGCCGGGTTTGGCAGGACGACAAGTTCAAAGCTACGCGAGGCGACCGATCTTTACATTGACCTAAAGGAGATCCCCAGGATATTATTAAGAACGAGGGCAAGCAGAAGGTCCCGCTGAACTGAAAACGAAATAGTGGGCAGATATACAATTACCCTGCAGGGTGAACCCAATTTTAAATTTAAAATTAAGAGCTGCAGCGTGGTTGCAATGTGTCCGGTATTTCATTATCGGGAGGCAAAGGGACTCTACAATAGAATGCAATTACCGAAACAAGAGTTTGTGCTCGATGTTGCGGGCAAGCCGTTTACGTTGACCGTTTCCAGTCTGGCGAATCAGGCGAATGCGTCAGCAATCGGAACCTATGGCGATACCGCCGTATTGGTGACGGCGGTCATCGGTTCACAAGACCGTCCGACGGACTTTTTTCCACTCACGATCGATTACGAGGAGCGTTTTTATGCCGCAGGCAAGATCCTCGGTAGCCGCTTCATGCGCCGTGAAGGGCGTCCGTCCGATGAGGCGGTGCTTTCCGGGCGTTTGATTGATCGAGCAGTTCGCCCATTGTTCAATCATGACCTCCGCCGCGACGTACAGGTTGTCGTAACGATCCTTTCCTATGATGGAGAAAACGATCCTGATTTTGTTGCATTTTTGACGGTATCATCCGTGTTGATGATGTCCGATATACCATGGAATGGTCCGATAGGAGGGATTAAAATGGCTAAGACGAAAGATGGTGAATTTATATTAAACCCTATCAATTCGAGGATTGAGGACAAGAACAAGCTTGTATACGAAGCGTTCATCGGAGCAACCGAAGATCGAATCAGTATGATAGAGCTCACGGGAAACGAGGCGAGCGAAGAAGAAGTCGCAGAAGGATTTGCAATGGCTCATGAGGAGATCAAGAAGATGTGCGTATTCCAGAAGGAGCTGCAGGCGAAGATCGGCAAGAAGAAGATGGAGGGAATCTTTGTTGAAACAAACGCTGACTTTGTAAAGCGGGTGCAAGAATTCTTGGTAGGGAAGCTGGAGGCCGGAGTCTACGGGACCGACAAGGCAGAATTGCATCAGAAGATGCACGGTATCAAGACGGATCTCATTGCGCACCTCAAAGAGGCAGGATACGAAGATCTTGCAAAGCTGGATGCCGTACTTGAGACAGAGATAGATGCATTGATGCATAAGAATATCCTGGAAGAGAACCGGCGACCGGATGGTCGCGCAATGGACCAGGTGCGTGAGCTTTACGGTGAAGTGGGGATGTTTAAACGCTTGCACGGGACAGGATTGTTTATGCGTGGAGCAACACAGGCACTTGCGGTTACAACGCTTGGCGCGCCCGGTGATGAACAACTCGTAGAAACGATTGAGACATCAGGAAAGAAGCGATTCATGCTGCACTACAATTTTCCGCCGTATTCGACGGGTGAAGTAAAGCGCATGGGTGGCGTTGGGCGAAGGGAGATCGGGCATGGAGCTTTGGCTAAAAAGGCGATCGAGTGGATGCTCCCAAATCAGGAAGAATTTCCATATGTCATCCGCGTGGTATCTGAAGTATTAGGATCAAATGGTTCCTCTTCGATGGCGACGACATGTGCAACGACACTTTCGTTGATGGATGCAGGCGTACCGATGAAGAAGATGGTGGGCGGTATTGCCATGGGGTTGGTCATGGATCACGCGGGTAACTACAAGGTGTTGACGGATATTCAAGGACCGGAAGACCACTATGGAGACATGGATTGTAAGGTTGCCGGAACAAGCGACGGCATCACAGCTATGCAGATGGATGTAAAGATAGAAGGTATTACCGTGCAGATCCTGAAGGATACGCTCGCAGCATCGAAAAAGGCTCGCTTGCACATCTTGGAAACAATGAAGAATGTGATCGCGGAGCCACGTAAGGAGCTATCTCCATACGCACCGTCGATTATCTCGATGCGTATCGATCCGGAAAGGATAGGTGCCGTCATTGGATCGGGGGGTAAGGTTATCAACGGCATCATCGCTGAGACCGGAGTCATTACGATCAATATAGAAGATGATGGAGTCATCTCGATCGCAGCGATCGGTCACGAGAAGGCGGAAGCTGCCAAGCGGATCATTGAAGGCATCTTGAAGGAATACGAGGTAGGAGAGGTGGTGAACGGAAAGATCATAAAGCTCCTCGACTTCGGCGCAGTCGTTGATCTTGGAGGAGGGAAAGATGGCATGGTTCATATTTCTGAATTTAAGCACGGATTCGTAGAGAAGATCAGCGACGTAGCGCATCTCGGTGACGAGGTGGTCGCGCAGGTCATCCGAGCCGAACAGGGAAAACTTTCCTTGTCCGTAAAGGCATTATTGCCAAAACCGGAAGGACAGCCGAAGCGCGATGAACTATCACGACCGGGGCAACATGAAGGACATGCCCATGGTGATCGTCAGAGGCCGAGGGGTCTTGGCGGGAGCCGTCACCCACGGAACGAAGAGCGCGAACCGCATCGTTCTAATCCGGCAGTTGACGGACGAGGGTATCATCCTGAGCACACTGAACGTTCGGTAGAACGCGTAGAGCGAACAGCGTCTGGCGACGTAAAAGGGAAGTCTCTTGAAGAGGTATTGCAGGAGCTGGAAAGCGGCCAGGCATATAAGGAAGATAAATAACAAAAAGGCGGTTCGTTAGCTGACGAACCGCCTTTTTTTGTCTTAATACTAAAAGATCGGCGATTCCGGTTAAGAATTGTCATTTCAACGGAGCCTGTCACGTGGAAAGTAGCAACTTTCTCTACGTGGGTCGGAATCCAGGGGTATATTCCGCCTTGCGATGACGGAAAATGTACGTCCGTACATTTGGATATAATCATGAATAGATTGGTGGATAAAAAAAGCGGCTCCTTACGGAGCCGCTTCGGACAAAACGAATAATCATCTGATGCCGGTAGGGAGGAAGTCCTTACGCAAGCGCATTTCTACGGGCGAAGTCTTTGTTCGCGTGAAATGACTCCTTGCGAGTCTGTTGTAGTTCTCAACAGAGTTGGCGCGATCGATCTTCCTGCTCTGGAGTTCGGAGAGTTTTAAGTAATAGATCTCGACGATCTTCGGGTCGGACAGGTTTCCTCTCACATCCATCTCAAAGAGTTTCTTGTCGAGCAGTCCAATCTTTGCATCCAGGCCTTGGATTTTCTCGAAGAGTGTACGGAGTGACGCGGCTTCAGAATTGGTTAGTGTGATTTCCGGCCTGCGGTTCTGTGGAATCGGCTTATTCGGCCAGAGGACAAAAGCCAGGAGAGATATCGCGATGACGATCCAGCACGCGATAGTGGGGGGATTGAAACTGCGGGCCCCGGTGATATTCCAGTCGCCATCTTTCGTGTTGCGGTCTATCTTGGGAGGCGGACATGCGTAATACATGGAGAAGCTCCTTTCTTTGCAAGATAGTAGGTATTATGCAGAGGCGGATTCAACGATGCGAATAATATCGCTTAATGGAAGTTTACTTCCTGATACGCGGGGGCTACCCCAGATGGTATTGCTTCCGCCCCACCGATCTTCGCCGCATTGTTCCGCATCATTGAGCGCGGCAATGATTTTAGCAACGGGCCGGCGAATGAATGGCGACATAAGTCCCATGACATACGCCATTGCATTGCCGGGGAGTTCCCTCGCTGATATGAAGGAATTGATACCATCGGCAAACATCGCCGTCCGTGCGTGGGCGCCGATCTCGCGAACAATTGTCCAGTGTTTACGTGACCCGATCACCTCATACCGGGTGTCGAGTGGCAATGTACCTCCGCCGTCGAGGATATACCGCATGATGCGCAATTCAACATCCGTGACGACGCGCGTATAGGACGCGGGGTCCTTTTTGTACAATTCTCCGCTGCTGCGAAACTGGGTGTAGGGTTCAAAGATCCATGCGAGTTTTTGCAGAAGCGGGAGATGCGTCGGGAATGGATATGCCCCTGCGGTCGAGTCGAGCATGTCCTCCATCATGACCAGGCGGTTTAGTGCCGGACTCATGACGTTTGAAACAAGGCATCCCTGATTAAGCAGAAACCAGGTGACGCAAACGTCCTGATCGCAATCATTGAAGTAAGCGTCGATGCGAAGCTCCCCCTCATCAGTTGTGAAGGATTTGAAAAGTCCTTGGCGAATGGCGAGAAGGGTCTGTGCGCAGGTTGCGCGCGTTGCGAGTCGATCGACTCCCTCGTGGTGATTGCAGTTCATGCGCGGACCATCTGGGTCGAATCGAGGCCCCTCGTTCACGTAGCCATCAAAGGCGATGGAATAGGGGTTGCTGATTTGGCAGAATCTTCGCCATGACATCGGCGGCCTACCCGGCTGCATCAAGAGCTTAACCGACATGAGATACCTCCAAATATTGGTAATGTGTGAGTTGCTGGATATAGTAAACAATTTAAGCAGAAATAAGTCAACAAAAAAAGGCACACCCGTTCGTCAGTTGGCGGACGGGTGTTTGTTATTTTGCCCTTAGATAGACTCAGGAATTCGTAAACTAAAAACACCCATAACGGGTGCCTTTAATTATTTTGCAGGAGTAGCGATCTTCTTAGAAAGTCGTGACTTCAATCGGCTTGCCTTGTTCTTCTTGATGATGTTTGTCTTGGCAGCCTTGTCGAGCTTCTTGAAGACGACAGAGAGCTGCTTTTCGGCGGCTTCGGTCTTCTTCGCCACAACGAGCTTCTTGTAGTCCTTGATTGTTTCCTTCAAGGTGTCCTTCTGCTTTACGTTGCGGATCTTGCGGCGGATATTCTGGCGATTTGCCTTTTCTGCTGTCTTTGTATTCGGCATAGTGGTTCCATATTACATTCTTTGACCTATAATGTCAACGGCGTGAGGTCTACGAGAAGTGGACGATTCGCTATAAAAAAGAGGCGGAAGAACGGATAAAAAGGCCGCGACTGAGTCGCGGCCTTGATAAAACAGGGTTGGACGGCCTACCGTGCCGGCTGTACCTTCATCAACTTGAGGGAGATGAGGTGCCAGTCGAGGATCCACCATGCCACACCGGCCAGGCCGCCAAGGATGGCGTTGCCGGTATAGTGACCAATGGCGACGCCGATGGCTACATCGATCCCGAAGAGGACTCGCTCGTGTGAATGCACAATGCGGAAGAGATGATGGGTGAACTGCCAGGCGAACTCGGAAACCTTTTCGGTGACCAGGGCGACTACGAGGAGTACGTAGAAGATGGCGATCCAGATCGTCCGAACCACGAAGGGGATCGGATGGAATAACTGGACAATATGAGACATATCTTTGACGTGTCTCTGCATGGAATCTTCGCTTTTGAAGCTCGAGGAGGCTATGAACATAAGCGTAAGTCCTACATAAATCCCGAAATAGGCGCTCCATTGAAGCCACGTAGTGGCATGTTCAGTAGGGGGGGGAGATATGACCAGGAGAATCGCACCGAAGAAAGTGAAGGCGATACTTGCGCCCGCGCCAAACGTATAGAAGGCGAAGCGCGTAAAGCGTTTGAGCCCTGCACGCGTCGGAATCCACGAATTCGTCCCTGTGCACGTCGTGCGAAACGCGACCGGGATCGCGCGGATGAACTCCCGTGCGTCGCAGCCGATGTAGCCGGTGACAAAACCGACAATCAGGCCAACCCACCAAAGGGCACCGAGTTGTCGTGCGATGATCGATCCGACGAACGACAGTAGGAAAGCAAAGAAGATTCGCTCCATGTTCTTACTCATAATCACTCCTCCCGTATCAGTTGTTGTCCCACGAATGGGGTATGGTACTAAGATTAGTAAACAAATTATAATATATATTGTCAACCAATACATAAGAAGAGATAAGGAAAATGAGTAGAAAAAAGATAAAAAAAGGCCGCGACTGAGTCGCGGCCTTGGTAAAACAGGGTTGGACGGCCTACTGTGCCGGCTGTACCTTCATTAGCTTGACGGAGATGAGGTGCCAGTCGAGGATCCACCAAGCGGCCCCGGCGAACCCACCGAGAAGGGCGTTGCCCGAGTAATGACCGATGGCAACACCGAGAGCAACATCGAGACCGAAGAGGACCCGCTCATGCGAATGAACGAGGCGGTAGAGATGGTAGAGGAATCGCCACCCGAGTTCGGATCCCTTTTCGGTGATCCAGGCGACTACGCGAAGTGAGTAGAATATGCCCAGTGGAAGTGTCCGGATCGCGAAGGGGATCGGGTGCATCCATCGAATAATGGTAGACATATCTTCAATGTGCATCTGTGTCCCGGCGTCCGTTTTGGAATCCGAGGGGGTCATCCAGACCAGAAAGATCCCCATAAAGAATCCGCCATAGGAAGCCATTAGAAGACACTCGCTGACATGAGTGAGAGGGAAAATGAGCAGGCTAATCGCACCAAAGCAGATAAGCCCTGTGCATACGCCTGCGCCGAATGTGTAAAAGGCGCAGCACGCAAAACGCTTAAGCCTCCCCGTTGTCGGAATGAACGTTCCTACTTCGGCGCAGCTGCTAGCGAGCGCGACCGGAATCGCACCGAGAAAGCTTCGGATGTCGTACCCGATGTACCCGGAGATGAAGCCGAAGATCAGTCCGATCCACCAGAGTGCTTCGAACTGTTTGGCGACAATCGCCCCGACGAAACTCAACAGAAAAGCAAAGAAGATTCGCTCCATGTTCTTACTCATAATCACTCCTCCCGTTTAATTGTTGCCCCACGAATGGGGTATGTTGTTCTGGAATTATTAAACAAAATAGCTTGATAAATGTCAAATTTTTAAGCTGAGTAGTCATTCCCGCGAATGCGGGAATCCAGCATTGTATAGATTCCCGCCGGAGTTTACCCCCGTACGCTGATACGGGGCCTGAGTGCGGGAATGACAGAGCTCGCGCATCCCGTTAGTTGTTATTGGTTGTAGGTTATAGGTTAATTCCCGTATACTATAGGCAATGATCTATTCGGTATCGGGGACAATAATGGCAAAAAAAGAGGGATTTGTGGTGATACAAGCAGGAGGTGTGGGCTATAAGATTGCCATGGCTTCCGCTGACGCCGCACGGCTACCTGCAGTTGGGGCGATCACTAATCTTTTTTGCTCATTCGTCCTCAAGAAGGATGCGATGGAGCTGTACGGATTTTTGACCGAGCGGGACTTGGATATGTTTGATCTGGTTACGACCATTAATGGCGTGGGGCCAAAGACCGCACAGGGAATATTGGGCGTTGTGGGGACAGATACGCTTTTGGCGGCGGTAGAACAGAAAAAAGTAGATGTATTGGCAGAATTTCCGGGTGTTGGGAAGAAAAAGGCAGAGCGTATTGTTTTGGAGCTGCGTGATAAAATAAAAAAGATGACGGGCGGAGAGAATATTGAATTTCATGAAGGAGATGGCGATATCAAGGCAGCATTGAAGAATCTCGGGTATAGGCAAAACGAGATAGATGAGGCGATTAAGCAGATCTCGGGCGAAACGCAGGGGACCGAAGCACGACTCAAGGCCGCATTGAAGTTGATAGGAAAACATAAATGACCATGGAAAAGATATTAAGAATAGGAAGGAAAATAATTCCGCAGCCGATTTTCGAATTTTTTCAGCCCGTGTATCATTATCTGCTTGCACTCACTGGTGCAGTGATTTATGGATTCCCTTCGAAAGGCATGATAGTCATCGGGGTTACGGGAACAAAGGGAAAGACGACCACTTCTAACTTGATCGCGCATGTATTGAATGAGTCGGGTCATAAGACGGGGCTGGCAACCACCGTTAATTTTAGAATTGGAGAGAAGGAATGGATGAACGAATACAAGCAGACTATGGTCGGCCGATTTCGGCTGCAGCGATTGTTGTGGCAGATGAAGAAAGCGGGGTGTGAATATGCAGTCGTAGAAACATCTTCGGAAGGAATTTTACAATACAGACATCGGTTCATCGATTATGATGTAGCGGTATTCACCAATCTCTCCCCCGAGCACATTGAACGGCACAAGGGATTCGAGAATTACCGCGAGGCAAAGGTGAAGCTGTTCAAGAAATTGTCCCGCAAAAAGAAGGGCATCGGCGTGTATAATCTCGACGACGAGCACGTGAAGCATTTCTTGGACGTTCCGCAATTTATGCAGTACGGATATACGCTTTCGCACGACCGCGCGCACGAGTATCGTGATCTGCGGCATATAGTGGAAATAAAGAACGTAAAATTGCAGGCGGCAGGTTCGGAATTCGACGTGAAGGATGCGCATTATACGCTTCCGTTGATCGGTGAATTTAATGTGCAAAATGCCGGCGCGGCAATCTGTGTCGCGCTGTCCCAGGGGATTGAGATGGGTGTCATAGGAAGGGTATTGGCGAACATGCGCACCGTCCCGGGGCGAATGGAGGTTATTAATAAAGGGCAGAATTTTTCGGTGATTGTAGACTATGCGTATGAACCGAAAAGTTTGGAAGCAGTATACAGCGCGATTATAGGCCTTGGATTAAAGAAGGAGGGAAGTCGAATGATCTGCTTATTTGGCGGCACGGGAGGGGGCCGTGATATATGGAGGCGTCCGGTGATGGGGAAGATCGCCGCAAGCTATTGCGACGAGATCATGCTCACGAATGACGACCCATACGATGATGACCAGATGCAGATAATTAATGAGATTAAACAAGGAATCTCAGAAGAATCATTCGATCATGCGCATGTGCATGTGATGCTTGATCGACGCGAAGCGATCAAGAAAGCCTTTGCGATGGCGAAGGAGGGGGATACCGTCGTGTTAACCGGAAAGGGAGGAGAATTGGTGATGTGTATGGAAGACGGCAAAAAGATCCCATGGGATGAGAAGAAGGTGGTGGAAGAAGAGCTTGAGCAATTGAATTAAAACATCCGCGCGTCTAAGACGCGCGGATGTTTTTAATATATGGTATAATAGACCAATAATTAAATACCAAGGAAAGCAAAGACCCACGTGTGTATGACTCCGAATGGTTGCCCTTGAATCGTGGCGAGTTGACTGGCAAAACCGACCTAAGAAATCTACTATGTATAGTTGATTTAGGGTTGGTTTTTACATCATATGAATATGAAAAAACAGATAGGTATCATAGGAGTATTAGTAATGGTGTCATTTTTACCCCTAACTAAAGTGCATGCGGGTTGGCAGCAGACCCTCGAGAGTAGATTTGCTATTGTGGAAACGTTTGATGAATTGCAGGATTGGACCCCGGGCGGACAGTTTTATTCTATGGCAGGCTGTGAGACGTGCGCTTCTAATCTTACGCTTCCTAAAAAAAATGATGGCAGCAATTCGATATGGACCTTTTGGAATAATAAAGGTATATCGTTCCAGTACACTCCGGGAAATGGAACGTTTGTAAGGGGGGATGTTATTACGGGAAGCACTTCTGGCGCCACGGAAACTATTGAGAGGGTTTGGGTACTTGAAGGTAAAAGCTATATTCAAATAACAAGCACGGATGGTACTAATAAGATTTCAGATTTTGTGGTCGGGGAAAATATCACGAGTGGATCAAAAACTGGGACAAACCTCCAGTGGCCGCTTTTTATTGCCGATCACGGACCCTCTCATACATGGAGAGGAACCGGAAAGTCATTAATGATGGATCTGGGAGACAACAATGCGAATGATTTAAATCCTAGTATGGAAGGAATTGGAGCTCAAAGAATGGGTTTATATTTTGGAGATGGCATCAGCGGTAAAAGTGGATTCAAAAAAGCCCATGTTTTCTTTATGGTAAAATTAAACCCGGAGTTTTTTAGTCCTTGCGTTAATCCGGGGACTCAGTGCCTTGTTGATGGATATGATACGGTTTCGGTTATAAAAATGTTTGATTTAAATTCGGGATTTACGGATATCACAACATGGGGAAATAGCGCAGATCGCGCCCTGGTTGATCCTAATCATGCAAATTACCCAAGACTCGATGAATATGGGTTAAATTTTAGCGTATTCAATCTGTATGGCGGCGGAAGTACGTTTCCTGAGAGTACATTTTTCATACAAGCTGGGCATGTGGCAAATCCCTCAGGGGCACCCTCGCTGTATACGTATCTTCAAACAATTAGTAATGTCCGGATGCGCAATGGAACATCCATGGATGTAGATGGCTTCTCTGAAAATAATCAATGGTTTGGAGTGGAAATGGCTCAGGATATAGGAACAGTTAATACGACTGACGGAACGACTGAGTTTTGGATTTATGATCAAGATGGGATATTGAAAGGGTATTATGTGGCAACCGGTGAAAACCATCTCAAGGTTTTTGACCATTATTATAACAAGTTTGTTTTTGGCGGTAATCGCTTAAGTGCTCATGACGGTACCGGAGGGTTGGATGCCAGGTGGTGGGTAGATGATCTTATAATCTCCGGCACCCAGATCGGTCCGACATACTTTTCAACCCTCGCTTCGTTCCAGGGACCTGCTGATGTAACCGCGCCTGCCGCGCCTAGCGGATTGAGTGTTATATAACATATAGTAGACATGTCTAAAAAAGGAAAAAAGGTAATCACGATAACGCTATTGGGTTTTCTATACATAGTATCGCCAATAGATGCACATGCCGGTTGGCAGCAGACACTTGAAAGCAATTTTGATATTGCGGAGACATTCGATGAATTGAAGGATTGGGGTGCTAATGGACTTTATCCATCAGGATCAGGCGATTCCCGGGCGTATGACCCCGCCCTGCTCCCCAAGAAAATAGACGGCAGTGCTTCGCGCTGGGGATATTGGAATAATAAGTATCCGACGGCGATTGTTGGAGCTATAAACAACGGACCGTTTCAGACTGGAGAAACGGTGACAAACGGCTTGGGGGCAAATTGGGAATATAGACAAACCTATGTCATTGATGGAGTAACATATATACGGCTGCAGGATGCCATCTATGGACAGAGTGTCGGAGCATTTCAAGTAGGGCATACGATCAGGGGTCTTGCGTCGGGTGCAACCGCCACTATTACTGCCTGGCCTAAGATCATTGCCGATCACGGAACGAATAAATGGAGAAGTGAAGGGAAGTCGCTCATGATGAATCTTGGGGATAATGATAATGCTGATGGCGCAATGGCAGGGATCGGCGCGCAGCGATTGGGGATGTTTTTGGGAGATGGAGCGACGGGGAAAAGCGGATATAAAAAAGTCCATGTATTCATGATGGTGAAGTTTGCACCCACCTATTTCGGAGCGAGCGGCAATCAGGCTGATATAGATTACGTACGGGTATTCAAGTTCGTGGATGTATGTTCGGGATTTACGCGAATCGACGAATTTGGCACACCGGCAGAACAGCAATTTATCGAACAGACAGCGCAAACAGCTACCGAGTATGGGGCTAATTGCTCTGTCGTGAATGTGAATGGCGGAGGATTATCAAATGCGGGGAGGGCATGGTACACGGAGATCATTGCAACGGCAACGCCGACACCCGACATCGTTCCTCCGAGCATACAAACATATTACGGGAAGAGTCGTTTGCCGATGGATATGTTTAATAATGACGTGGCATATCAAAGTCGGGGAGCTGACTTTAATACGATATACGATACGGGGAAAGCTGCGGGGGAATGGATTGGTCTCGAGATAATTATGGATATAGGGACGACCAATGCAAGCAATGGAAGCACGGAATTATTCATATATGACAAGCAGGGGGTAGTACGAGGGCATTTTACCGCGACCGGATTGTCGAAGCTGGTTTATTTCGATCATTACTACAATAAGATAACACTGGGCGGGAATAGAAGGACGGGTCCTTCAACGAGTAATACGGATGGCCGATATTGGGTTGATGATTTTATCGTGGATGATGCGCGTATTGGTCTAAAGTATTTTGCCGCTCTGGCGGCATCACAAGGACCGGTAGATGGAGTAGCCCCCTCTGTCCCGACAGGGTTAAGTGTCCATTGAGGATTGTATGGTATACTGAATTAAACACAATCCCATACCAAGGAAAGCAAAGACCCACGTGTGTATGACTCCGAATGGTTGCCCTTGAATCGTGGCGAGTTGACTGGCAAAACCGACCTAAGAAATCTACTATGTATAGTTGATTTGGGGTCGGTTTTTATTACAAATAAGCAAATAAATGACAAGAAAAATTATACAAGGCATGTTGATTGTAGGAAGTCTGGTTATTGTGCCGGAGCTTTCAAGCGCAGCTGTCGTTTTCGAGACTGATTTTGAGGATGTGCAGGATTGGACACTTGGACGACCGCCAGTAGGATCTTCATACGCTTGTCAGCCTGGGAATTGCAGCGGAATTCAGCCGCCAAAGAAAAGTGATAACACTAATGCGTATGATGTTTTTAGATCGTCACCTTCTTGGTTTTCCGATCCATACATCACAAATATGGCAGAAATTAAAAATGGTTACGGTAGAGAGAGTGGAAGAGGTTTGCAATACAATGTTGAAGTATCTGGTTGCATCGGAAGCGAATGTTATGCAAACGGAACTCCGATGGGCGTTTGGCTCGGATACGAAGGCTATAAGGATTTATACGTCAGGTTTTATGTTAAATATTCTCCTGGTTGGAAGTGGACCAATGATAGCATATCGCCAAACACCGCAGCGTATCAAAAATTCTTAGAATTTGCGGTTTATAATGGAACAGTGGGGGATGGCAAGATGGATGGCCCTCGGGCAACAACAGCACTCGGTGGAGAATTGATGCCAATCTGGATTGTTAATTGGTACCAGTATATTACGGTTACGCCTAGTTATACTATTTTTCAAAATAGCGAACGGTATGCTCCGGATTATAGTTATAATAATGCGACTAATGATTTTCATTCCATGAATCCCTCGCTGTATCCCATTGCGCCCCCTATGATGCCAAGCCCTCCTTTTCCAGCTGGTCATCAAGCTAGAAGTGTTCTTTGGCCAACTGATAATGAATGGCATAGTTATGAATTTCGGGCGAGGCTTAATGATGTCGCGGGGTTGCCGGAAGGAGGGCTTTCAGAGTTTTGGCTCGATGGAATAAAAGTATGGAGTAAAAGCGGTATAATCTGGGTCAAGGCTGGTGGATCACTGGAGAGGGGATGGAATAGGATTAACATTCTGGATAATAGTGATATAGCGTCTTACTCGAGAGAGGATCATATGACCATGTCGATGTATATTGATGATGTGGCTATAAGTACAAATTACATCGGACCGGATTATGGTATTGGAGGAGTTGATGCAACAGCTCCGGCCTCGCCAACGGGATTGAGTGTGGAGTAAAAAATTCATAACGTTCATCAGGTTTGCGATGTTCGGTAAAATGCAAAAACAAATTTTCAAAATCTTTCTTCTATTTGTGATGTTTTTCATGCTGCCAAATTTTGCAAATGCGGCTGTTGTTTGGGAAACTGATTTTGAAGATGTGGCTGACTGGTCTGCACCTAGGATATCAAATGGTTTTCCTAATACTTGGACGGGCAATCCATCAAGAACCCTAGATCCCCCCAAAAAGATGAATGGGCAGTGGTTGCACCCCAGTTCATGGGTCAGAACTTCGCCTTCAACTCTTGCAGTTTCTCAAGGCCCAATGGCTACTATTGGAGCGGGACAAGGTAGAGAAAGCTCAAGAGGTTTGACTTACAATTTTGAATCAGGCAAGGGTAATCCTACATATAGTACCGGGTGGGCTGGAGGCAGTCCTCTTACGATGTACTTCGGCGAAGCGGGATATCCTGAGCTTTGGGTGGAGATGTGGGTGAAATATCCAAGTGATATGGATTGGTGGGATGGGTCTGATATTAATTATTCCGGTATAACGAAGGCTTTTTATATTGCCAGGTTTAATGGCGAGTTGACCGTTTCAACATCCTTGGCGGATGATCATTCGGTTGAGACTAGGCCTACACACCCTGCGTGGCTGCCACATATGGGAAGCTTTTATTCTAGCAGGCCTTATTTTATGCAGTATTACAACCGTTCGCAAACTTCAAATGGAACTCCTGAAGTTTATGATGAAACCGTGGATGCTTGGTACAATAATAGCAGTTATTATCCTTATCAGAATATTCTCTTAAATAATCGTTATACGTACGCACTACCCTCCAGTAATCCTACCGTTGATACTATCAGAATGGATGGACAATGGCATAAATATACCTATCATGTAAAAATGAATTCCGCACCAGGCGTAGCAGATGGAATTCAAGAGGTTAGTTTGGATGACGTGCGCATGTTTCGCAAGACAAACATGGCATTCATCTTGGATGGTGGTAGTGTTGAAAATGGTTGGAACTATATTGAATTAATGGACAATCATCATGTAGCTTCGCATATGTACACTGAAAATGTCAGTTACCCCGTGCAAATCGATGATGTGGTGATAAGCACAAATTACATCGGTCCAGATTATATAGTGGGCGGGGTTGATATGATTGCTCCTGCCGCACCAACTGGATTAGGGGTGGAATAATTGGATGGGCGTTAAAATAGGTGTCCAGATAGACGCCTTAATTATGCAAAAACAAATTCTTAAAATCTTTTTCTTTAGCGCGATATTTTTTGCAGTGCCTAATTCTTCCCAGGCCACGATTATTTTTGAGGATGATTTTGATGCGCAAGCGGATTGGCAACCAACTTGTTTGGTTTGCGGTAAAAATGAGGATGGATATAATGGCGGAGGCGACTTGTCGGGGACACCTATTAATTGGAGTTATTGGAGAAATGATGAATATTGGAATCCTGCGACTGGAGATCCGACCAAACAGCCGACTTTGAAAATCTCAACCGATCAATATAGTGGTCAAGGTGGAAAATCTTTGCAAGTTTGGAATGAATCCAACAATGGACATAGTGGCGACGGTTGGGGAGCTGACGGCCAATTGGCTAAATATCTTGGCGGTGAATTTGATGATATTTTTCTGCAAATGAAAATAAAAATGTCGCCAACTTTTCAATTTAAACGGAATCATTAAATTTTGGCAAAATGGCAACCTTCTGTATGAGAGAAATGATATCGAGTGGGTTGGCGCTCAGGGTCAGGTTGGCGTGGGTTGGAATATGGTTTCATTGGGTGGTAATGCTTTCAATCTTTTTTCTGATACGGCAAATAAAGCTGAGCAATGGTATGCACTGGATGACGTGGTAGTGAGCACGGAATATCTGGGACCTGGTTATGTTATTGGAAGTTTGGATGCAACAGCTCCTGCCTCGCCAACAGGACTGAGTGTGGAATAAAAAAGTTCATAAGGTTTATAAAGTTTATGAAGTTCGTAAGGCAGAATACAAAATACGATATACGAAATGCTAACAAAAATGCAAAAACAAATTTTCAAAATCTTTTTCTTTCTTGCAGTATTTTTTATGCTGCCTAATTTTTCCCAGGCCGCAATTATTTTTGAGGATAATTTTGATTCTCGAGACGATTGGAGCGTGCCCTATAATGATCTGGATCAGACTTGCAATAGGGAGGTGGGATGTACCGATGTTCCTGACGGGTATTATGGTTATTATATTTCGCATTCAGTGATAACTCCCGCGACAGGAAACGGTTTGCATCTTGATAATATCAATAAAAGAGGTAATTCCGGCAAGGGTGTTACTTTTTGGGATCAAACTGATGGAACTGGCAATTGGGCGTCTGGAATGCAAATAGGTCTGGATTTTCCGCCACAAAATGAAATATACGTTCAGTATTGGATCAAGATGCAACCGAATTATTCATATTACAAAGGAACCTATGCATCAATGCTGCGTAAAATGAATCACATTAGTCATTATTTATATAATGGTAAGCCGTTCACATTTTTCAGCGACGGAGGTTTTTTCCCAACAACCGTAAATCAAATCAGGTTTGCCAATGCAGGCAATGCGAATATTCAGAATTTCTTTTTTATCCGGCCTGACCCGAGTTATAGCGGAACGCAGCCAGTTCCAATTATAACCAGAGGGATAAAGGACAGCACCAATACTGGGATATATAATTATTTTGATCTGCCTTCGGATGGACTGCCGATAGGAAATTGGGAGGGAACCGGCACCGAATATAATTCCCTGGGTATGTTTGCTGACGGGCAATGGCATTTGCTGGGATATTATTTGAAAAACAACAGTGCGCCAGGAGTAGCTGATGGAACATATAAATTCTGGTATGACGGTAATATTCAGATTGATGCGACTGGCTTCATGTTTAGAGAAGCGTCTTCGACCTTGCCGGATGATATTTGGAACTTCTTGCACATCGGCGGGAATGCAATCAATCCATTTTTGGGAGCAGGAATTTCAGGTGAGCAGTGGTATGCAGTTGATGACGTGGCAGTGAGCACGGAATATTTAGGACCCGATTATATTATTGGAAGTTTGGATGCAACAGCTCCGGCCTCGCCAAGTGGATTGAGTGTGGAATGACTCAAGTATAAAGTATTTGGTATTATGTATGATGTATAAATACAAAAGATGTAGAATATATAAAAGTTTATAAGGTAGGATGCAAAATACAAAGATACAAGATACGGAATACTTGATAATAAATACCGGGTTCAAAATATCACTAAAAAGTGGTATAATTGAACATATAGAAATTGATTTGTTACTTAACATGTTACGTAACTCGTCTTAACTAAAGTCGTGCCAAGGCAGGCATGCTACGTAACAAAAATGCAAAAACAAATACTAAAATTATTATTCCTGTCGGTATTTTTTTTAATGCCACTTTTTGTCAGTGCTGATGTCAACACGATTATTCCTGATCCTGCCAATGTGACTGCATGCGGCACGCTTAATCAAGCCGGCGCAACTTATGTTTTGCAGAATGATGTCAGTTCCGAAGGGAGCTGCTTTGCGATTGTGGCCAGTGGAATAACTCTGGATCTGAACGGTCATACTGTGACTTATGACAATGGAACGCCGATAAATATTATGAATGGAAGCTTTGAGGATGAATTGGCTGGGTCTTGGGACACGGTTAATGCGCAAAATTTCTTGAGGTCTGCTGGAACATATGTCAGTCCGGTTTCTGTGTATGCTGGATCGTACGCGCTAAAAGCTATTACTCCGACTCCGGATCAAGTCGTTACTTCACTTGGCACGGTGACGCTGGCTCCAAATACGCGCTATAGTCTGTCGGGAATGGTCTACAATCGGGTCAGTGACAACATCTTAATGTCAATTGAATTTACCGACACCATGAAAGCTATCCAGACTGGAATCACGGATAGGGGATTTCAATATATAACATATGAATTCGTAACTGGAGACAGTGAAGAGACATACAATATTGCATTAAAAGTGACGGGCGCCGCCGCGGTCGGCACGGGCGCGGTTTATTTTGATGATATCAAGATTCAGCGCAATCGATTGGCAGGAGTTATGGTTGGTCCTGTGGAATGGCGAGTTGCATGGCAATCGCGCGGGTTTGATATAAAGAATTATGGAGGCGCTAATAATACCACAGTTAAGGACGGCAGCATAATACAAGGCAGTGGAAAAAGTGACTGGTCACACGCCTTAGCGAGCGAAAGCAACAGCGTTTCCGGTCACACATTCAGCGGACTGAATATCACAACAAACGGCGCAAATTCCTCAGCTATTTTGATGGATAGTTTGCAGAATGGAGAAATAAAATACAATACTTTGGCTGCTAATATGCCTGCGATTAAGTCAAGAGATCAACTGGATGGAGCTGTTTTGAGAGCGGATGGATATAATAGTTTTATACACGATAATGTCATCACAAATGGTGTTCAAGGTGGCATTTTGGCTGGCACTGCGGTCGGTCAACTTCCGCAAGAAATTTATAACAACAACATCACTCTGCAAGGAAGATATACTAATGGTTTTGCGATTTCTGGGAATAAAAGCATTATAAGAAATAATACTATTAATTGCGGAAGCGGTAATAATTCTTGTCGAGGCATCTTTATCGGGTCTGAATCCGAAGTATTCGATAATATTGTAGAAGTTCAAGATATACCCCGCAATCAGGAATACAATGGTTGTCAGGGGTATGGAACATATGGCATTCAGATGGAGTCTGCTGAAAACAGCGATGTTTATGGAAATGTCGTTACGGCAAATTCGCCAAATGAATGCCCTGCCACTGCTTTTCGCGCCAACCCGCAAGACGGATCAATAGCTTCTATCAATAATTTGATTCATCACAATACTTTCATTGCCTATGCTTCGGGTAGTGCCAGGGCAACGTCCCTTAAGTTATCAGGTTGTGATAACTCGATGATTTCAATTTATAGCAACACCTTCAGAACAAACAGGCGATGGATTTATGCTGAATTTGATGGCATGGTCGATGGATTGCGCTTGGTTAACAACAGATGGGAGACTTTCGGATCAATTGATGAGCCTTTTTACCCGTTTGAAAATTTTGTGTGGGATGGAAGTTTCGTTAAGGATATGGTGTTTGAAAATAATGTTTATGGGGCGGGAGATAAAGAAAGATTTGAATCTGAATTTTTTAGAAAAACTACTGTTTGGCCGGAAATAGAAACCCTTTCGAATTTCTCTGTCATATTTTCAGATGTGACAGCGCCAGCCTCGCCAACAGGTCTCGGCGTAATGTAAATGAAGACGGAGCGGGCTGAGTGTGGAATGACTCAAGTATAAAGTATTTAGTATTGTGTATAATGTATAAGTACAAAAGATGTAAAATGCAATAAAAGCTTAAGAAGCTTAATACAAGATACTAAATACAAGATACGAAATACTAACAAAATGCAAAAACAAATTCTAAAATTTTTCTTCCTACTTGCAATATTTTTCTTGCTACCAAATTTTGCAAGTGCAGCTGATTTTCATATTGGGACAGGGCAACCATACGCAACTATTGGTTCCTTCGCGTGGTCTTCATTGGTCGCAGGAGATACAGTTTATATCCATGCCAGGGATAATCAGGAACCATATTACGAACATTTATATGTAAGTGCGGCATTGCAAGGAACCGAGCAGAATCCAATCAATATAATTGGTGTCAATGATGGATCAGGAAATCAGCCAATTCTCGATGGTAGAAATTCCACAACAGGTCCCAATTTTGATGCTTATGGTGATTCACAATACCATTCTCGGTTGGGTATTGTTTTTTTTGGTCCCAGTGAAACAGCAGGGTATGGTTCAGCGCCGCAATGGATAACGTTATCAAATATTAAAATTCAAAATTATAGAAATGTTTCTACTACTGATGAGATTGGGGTGACGACAAATGATGTTAGCGGCAGTTGTGTTTATTTGCAAGGAGGACAACAAATAACATTGGACAAATTAACGATCACGGGATGCGCCGATGGTATTTTTGGCAAAGATAACGATTTTCCTGTTAGGTATATAACACTACAAAATTCATCTATTTATGATAATGGTGTTGTTGATGATTATCTTTATCATAATATTTATACCGAAGTTAAATATCTGACAATGCAGTATAATCATTTTGGACCTACTGTTAATGGTTCTCCTGGAAACAACATTAAGGATAGAAGTGTGGGTTTCGTATTTCGTTATAATTGGGTTGACGGTGGAGCGCACCTTTTGGATATTGTGGAATGTCAAGATAACTGCGCAAATCATACTTCTGATCCTGCCTGGGATGACGTTTTTGTCTACGGTAACATCTTTTATGCTGGTCCTGGCTCTGCCTCTCAACTTTTTCATCTCGGAACAGGTGATACTGGAGCCTTAGCATCTTCTTGGCGCAAAAATTTATATTTTTATAATAATACTATTGATTATGAGAGAAATCAGAGCGACGTGTATTATATGAACATATTCCAACTTAGTGGAGATCAGCAAACTGTTTATTTTGACAATAATATATTTTTTGCGCAGCCGGAAACGGTTGGCCAGGCGCACTCTGACGTGTATTTGCAATACGATGGTTCAGCTGCTCCGTCTGCATATGGCAATATGATTATTGGAAAAAACTGGATTTCTCCTGATTGGAGTGTGACCAAGCCAGGTGTCACGCCAACTGGTATTATTTCTGGAGCGTTAAATATAATTTCACCGGCTGGAAATGATCCGTATTTTATTGATTCCGCTACGGGTGATTATCACCTCATGTCATCCTCTGGTGCAATTGGTGTTGCAAGTTCTTTACCAGCCTTGATTAGTTCAGGAAATGCGCTTGGGTATGATTTTACACCAGTAAAACAATACATAAACCATCAATTATTTGAAAATAGACTAAACATTTCAGATCTGGGCGCTTATCAATATGCTATTGATGATATTGTTGCCCCTGCCGCGCCAATGGGATTGGGTGTGATATAGGTAGGTGAGTATTTAAATAAGTATTTAGATTTATTATTGAGATGCAAAATAAAAACTTAAAATTATATCTTTTCCTTGCGATATTCTTCTTGTTGCCTAATTTTGCGAATGCATTTGGTAATCCGGTGAGTTTTTATAATATCCAACCGTATACAAAAGGCACAAGTTCGAATTTCCCATTGTATCCAAAATCAACAGCACTGGAGCCGCAAAAGGGTCAATGTGTTTATGATGAAAATTATGGCAGTGAAGTTTGCAAAGTTGCTGATACCTCTGAATTTACAGTTGGGCAAATAGGGGATGCGGTCAGGCCTCCCTATAGTCGCTGGAGAATAGATAGTAGCGATGGAAGCAAATATTTCTTGCTTAAGGATGGTGAAACTCCCGCCGGCAGTGGAAAAGGTCAGACGGTTATTTTTAATTCTGCGGATGATTCGATTCATAAGATAATAACTGAAATAAATAGTGGTGAGCCGCGCGAACTTCGTTGGGACTATTCAGGCACCAAGCAGAATTCTATGTATTATGTTTCTGGATGCACCTTTTATGAATATGATATTGTTTCAGGTTTAAGTACTATTGTGCACAATTTTGGAAATGATTTTGCAAATTGTGGGAGAATTTTAAACGACGTGGAAGGCGATTCGTCCAGTGATTCCCGCTATTGGGCGTTTATGATTCAGAATCCTTATGATGGCAGTAAATATCCTATGCGTGCGATTGTTACTTATGACAAGCAAACCGATTCTATTTTAGGAACTTTGGATTATGCAGCCTATGCCGCAGCTGGGGGCACTTCAGAAAGTATGCCCACCCCTAATATGGTGGATATTTCACCGTTAGGAAATAAGGTTGTTTTGTTGAATGGGCGCTCATGGGGAGCGGTTGTGACAATTACTGGACCTTGGACAGATGAAGGTGTTGGAGTTTGGAGTTCTCCATATCAGTCCCTTACTAACGGAAATAATGCTTTTAATTGGGTTAAGGTCGATGGCGTTATATTGACTAGTAAAACTCCTATAGATGGTGATAGACAATGGACGCGCGTAAGTGCTGAGAATAAATTGTATGTGAGATTGACTGGCGGAGAGAGTCCTGCTTCGCATAGCATCACACTGGAATATGGGAAACGTCCTAATGATTTGAATTCAATTTTTGATGGTCCTCATGCTTTTGCTTTTGATTTTTCTAGTCCGGTGAAAGTTTGCAACGACGAAACTCACGGTGGATGGGCTTTTGATTTGAATGGTAATGAAGTGTATGTCTGTCAAGTCAATAATGGAAATTGGGCAAACGCTGATGGAGACACTATTGCTTATACTGATATTTTAACTGGGCAAACGAATACTATCATGTATCATAGCGACATTGGATGGGACGTAGGAGGATGGCACTTTGGTAGATTTTACAATAGTAACATACGTGGTTGGGTGTATATGACAAGTTATAGCAACAGTGATACAAGTTTAAGTTGGATGCGCAATCAGGCGTTTATGCTGGAGCTAAAACCATTCGCAGAACACCCCAGAGTTTGGCGCATTGCAGATACGCACAATAATTATCCTGGAGCTGCTGCTTATAAGCGTGAAGCATTTTCGCCGATAACACGTGATGGTTTGAAGATTTATTGGGGCTCGGATTGGCCTGGAGGTAATGGAACAGTGGATACATATTCAGTGCGTCTTCCTGATAATTGGTGGAATGTTCTTAATGGAAATGATGAAATTGCACCCGCTGCGCCAAGTGGTTTAGCAGTTCAATAAAATTATGAAATATAAATACTGCAAAACTTTTTTCTTGGCGGCAATATTTTTCATGCTGCCTAATTTTGCAAATGCGGCTGTTGTTTGGGAAACTGATTTTGAAGATGCGGCTGACTGGTCTGCGGTGAGACCGTCTCCTTCGGGAATATCCTTTCCGAATTCTTGGACGCTAAAGCCGGGAGGGCCAAGCGTGGAACCTCCCAAGAAAAATGACGGTTCCTGGCTTCATCCCAATAGTTGGAGCAGAATTGCGCCTTCGGTCCTTACGAATAACATTACCCCTATGGCAACTATTGGATCCGGACAGGGCAAAGACAATTCCAGGGGCATGACATACAACGTGGAAGTTTCCGGTGTTTCTGGTACTTGGAGTGGCGGAAGCCCGCTCACGATGTATTTGGGAGCTGATGGATATCCTGAGCTGTATGTTTCCATGTGGGTAAAATATGATTCAGAGTTCACTTGGCTACCTGCTAGCCCAGCTAGCGGTTCCCAGCAAAAATTAGTTTATATTTCCAGGCTTAATGTGCCGATAAGCGCTACTGCCGATGCTGATAACCATTCCAACGGACCGCTACATCCGTCCTGGCTTCCGCATTGGTATAATTATATTTCAGTTTCTCCGTACTATGCCTTTTATATGAACAGGTCACAGCAATCCAATGGTTCCTTAGTGTCATATGATCAAACCAAGGACATGTGGTCAATACATCCTTCCTATTACCCGCTCAATGCTCCATTTAAATGGCCGGAATCCAACCCTCATATTGTGAGTGTGCAATCCGACGGGTGGTGGCACCATTACGAATATCACATTAAAATGAATTCCGCTCCCGGCGTAGCTGATGGCGTGCAGGAAGTTTGGTTGGATGGCATCAAGAGGTTTTCCAAAAGTGACATGCCTTTTGTACTGGATGGAGGAAGCACTGCAACCGGATGGAACTATGTGGAACTTTTTGATAATACCAATATTCTTTCCCATCCTGCATCTGAAAATGTGACGTATCCTATATATATCGATGATGTAGCGATCGGCACCACGTATGCCGGTCAAAACTATGTTATTGGAGGTATTGATGTGATTGCTCCTGCCGCACCAACTGGATTAGGGGTGGAATAATTGGATGGGCGTTAAAATAGGTGTCCAGATAGACGCCTTAATTATGCAAAAACAAATTCTTAAAATCTTTTTCTTTAGCGCGATATTTTTTGCAGTGCCTAATTCTTCCCAGGCCACGATTATTTTTGAAGATAACTTCGATGATTCTCCTGATTGGCAGTCGCAGCAAACTGTTGCCAAATCTGTTGGTGGGAATGATCGGGCATGGCCAGCGACTTATGTCGATGCCTGCTCAAGCGCGTGTCCCCCTCAAAGATGGACGGCTTACAGAGCGAGTGCTTCTTATTTTACTGATACTCCCGGCAATGACACGTATGTTCTCAATACAGATGGTGCTCGTGGCGGCAGTGGAAAAGGCATCACGCTTAATGTTGAATCAACTGGCAGCTATGGCGATTGGGCGGGCGGATCTCTTGATTTGTCCTTAGGCTCAGTTGGATACCAAGAACTTTTTGTGAAGTACTGGCTTAAGTATGATTCAAATTGGCTTTGGACAAATCCTGGCAATACTCAACACGGTCAGCAAAAATTGATCCGAATTTCCAGGTTTAGCGGAGACATAAATGATTATAATAATCATAATCCACAAATGTTTTTCACACCCACAGAAAATGGCCCTTCTTGGATGCCAGATTGGTATTATAATAAGTCCTTCCCCCCAGCTTCATTTTTTTCAAGTGAGTTTTTTAACACTCAGGCGAATGGCTCAATAGGATACGGGCCGACTCAGACATTTGCATCACTCGTTTGGCCGTCTGACGGCGGGTGGCATAGCTATGAATTCAGGACAAAAATGAATAGTGCACCTGGTGCTGCGAATGGCGAATGGGAAATCTGGATTGACGGTCAAAGCACCCCGGACAAGCATCAAGTGAAAACAGATGTTCTCTGGGTTGATTCAAATGGTTCAGTAACTCAAGGTTGGAATTATTTGATGTTTTTGGATAATATCACCGTGGCTCCTGCGCCACTCTCAGAAAAGAAAGAAATGCAGATATATATGGATGATGTGGTAGTGAGCACGACGCGGTTATCTGCTGACATCATTGCTCCTGTCGCACCGAGTGGATTGAATGTGGAATAACTCAAGTATAAAGTATTTGGTATTACGTATGATGTATAAATACAAAAAGATGTGAAATACATAAAAGTTTATAAAGTTCGTAATGTTTATAAAGCAGAATACTAAATACTAAATACGAAATACTAATAAAAAGTGGTATAATTAAGAAATGATAAAACAAATGCTGAAAACTTTTCTTTTTCTCGCGATGTTTTTCTTGCTGCCAAATTTTTCCCAGGCCGCAATTATCTTTGAGGATAATTTCAATGATTCTCCCGATTGGCAATCGGCTGAGTCTTATCCGAGCACGAATGCCGGCTGGCCAAACACCTGGAAGGATAAACCAGGTGGTCCAAGTCAGCCCCCTCCGCAAAACTGGACGGCGTACAGTGCAGCTATCCCAAGATGGGACAGGGGTCCAACTTGGAAATTAGATGCTAGTGGTGCTCGAAATTCCGGAAAGGGTATCACTTTTGCAGTTGAGGCTGTGCATACCTGGGCGGGCGGTGGTCTGGATTTATATCTGGGAAACGTTGGATATCAAGAATTATATGTACGGGGATATTACAAATATGATCCAGTAACTTTTCATTGGCCGACTATAAACAATGAAGGCATTAATAACGGGAATTATCATAAGATTGCCAGGATTTCCAGATATCAACTGGAGCCATCCTTGGTAAATAATCCGCAGCAATTTTTAGCTCCCAGTTATCAGGCGCCAACTTTCTATCCTGAGGTTGCAGTAAACACGGGCACTGGTTATCAAAATCCGCCAGATCTCAATGCTGTCCATTTTCTTGGCGCGCGCGTTTTTGATCCTGGCGCTGGCGATGCTTCGGCGGAAGATGTTTATACTCTGCCAATGCCATCGGATGGTGGTTGGCATAGTTATGAATTTAGGGTAAAGATGAACAGCGCGCCGGGCGTTGCGGATGGCGAATGGGAGGTGTGGGTTGATGATGGCGTAAATCCTTACCAGCATCATAAGCGGACTGGGCTTGCTTGGATCGGCGCCGATTCAGTAAATGGCCTTTCTCCTGGTTGGAACTGGGTTAATGCTTTGGATAATATAACCATAAATCAAACAGGAACCATCTACGAGAACACGGAGATGAAAATATTTCTAGATGATTTTGTGATCAGTGATTCTTTTATTGGTAAGGATTATGTGATTGGCACTGCTGATATTACCGCACCTGCCGCACCGACAGGATTAGGGGTGACGTAAATTCATGTATAACGTATTTGGTATTATGTATGAAGTATGAATAATATAAAATTCAAGATTTAAATACCTATTTAATACCCAACTAAAAATGCCAAAGCAAACACTAAAAGCTTTTCTTTTTCTAGCGATGTTTTTCTTGTTGCCTAATTTTTCCCAGGCCGCAATTATTTTTGAGGATAATTTCAATGATTCTCCCGATTGGCAATCGGCCGAATCAAACCCCGGTGATAATGTGGACTGGTTCAGTTCTTCTTGGATACGCAATCCATCTGGCCCACCGGAACCTCCCATGCAAAATTGGACTTCATATCGGACAGAAATTCCATTGGGTAACTCAGTGAAAAGATATATTTTAAGTGAAGAAGGGAAACGTGGAATAAGCGGAAAAGGGGTAACTTATAATGTGGAGAGCAGCGGGACGTGGTCGGGAGGTGGTCTGGATCTTTATCTTGGAAATACTGGATATCAGGAAATTTTTGTACGCTTTTATTTGCGTTATGATCCCGCGACTTGGGTGTGGGCACTGCGTGAAACTGGTTTAAATGGGGAAAAGCAGAAACTCATACGCATCTCGAGGTTAAAGGATGAGCCTACGGCCCAAACTGCATGGAATCCTCAGTTGTTTGACACTGCAGCGTCAGGTGGACATCAGATGCCAGTTTTATATCCGGATGTCAAAGAAAATAACGGCGCTGGTTATAATACCCCATCTGTAAATGGCTTGTATGGTTTGTATCTTGAATATACCAGGCGCTTTGATCCTGAATATGGAAGCGAATCCCCATCTGAAACAAGATCATTCCCCATGCCGTCTTTAGGATTGAAAAATTTTGTTCCTCCGACTTCAGGAACTGATTCAAGTACGGATTATTATAAAACTGATGGAGATTGGCATTCCTACGAATTCCGCGTGAAAATGAATAGCGCGCCAGGGGTGGCTGATGGAGAATGGGAAACTTGGGTTGATGGTGGGGAAAATCCTGCCCAGCATACATTAAAAATCGGAGTAGCTTGGGTTTCATCTGGAGGATCAGTAAGTCCAGGATGGAACTGGTTTACAGTGCTTGATAATGTGAATACAGCTACCGGTCTGCCAAACGGTACGATTATGAAGATGTACATGGATGATTTTGTAGTCAGTGATTCCTTTATTGGTAAAGATTATATCATCGGTACAGCTGATATCACCGCACCTGCAGCACCGACAGGGTTGGAGGTAATATAATTAGATGGGTATTTAAATAAGTATCCAGATAGACGCCTTAATTATGCGAAAACAAATTTTAAAATCAATTTTATTTCTGGGTACTTTTTTAATGCTGCCTAATTCTTCCCAGGCTGCGATTATTTTTGAGGATAATTTTGACGACACTCCCAATTGGCAATCGCAGCAGCTTACTTTCGGAGGCGGAGGGATCGCTTGGGGCACGCCAACTTTCCAGGGAACTTGCATTGGATATTGTCCGCCGCAAAATTGGACTTCATATCGTACTTCGCAATCTCTCTGGACGCCAAATGCTAGAGATACGTATCTTATCGATTCAAGCGGATCGCGCACAGTTAATGGTAAGGGTTTGACATATAACGTGGAGTCTAGTGGTGAATGGGGAACTTGGGCTGGCGGAGGAATTGATAAATATCTCGGCGTCACCGGTTATCCCGAGCTTTATGTTAGATTCTGGCTGAAGGAGTCGGCTGAATTTTGTTGGGGATCGGAAGCGTTAAATCTCAATGCCATGGGAAAGTTAATAAGAATCAGCGCACTAAGACGGGATCCAACTAGTAATCCGAACATTTTCAATCCGCAACTCTATCCTTCATCCGATGTAAGCCCAACGCTGATTGGGAATGCATATCGCCGATTTCAGCCAAATTATGGCGTGCCTGCTCAATTCGATATGGAAGAAAGATATGCGCCTAATTATGAATATGGACCACAGTGCACGTTTGGTCCGCAACCTTCCTCTTGCGCATCGGAAGCTCCCAGCGCGATAACTTTTCCGCATGACAATTCTGGGTATTGCGGCGATGACCAATGGCATAGCTATGAATATTATGTGAAACTTAATTCAGCCTTGGATGCGACCGATGGAATTTATAAAGCTTGGCTGGATGGAACTTTGGTGGCGCAAAAAAGTAATATTCCTTGGGTAAAATCCGGCACTGATACTAATGGCACTGCGATGACGTTGGATACTGGTTGGAATTGGGTGATGATCGCTGACAATATCGATTCAACCGCTTACGCTAAATCTGACAACGTTGAGATGTCTAGATATATAGACGATGTGGTTATGTATACGCCGATGAACGGTTCTGAAATGGCGTGTGGTGGGGCATGTATTGCCGGACGACTGCCGCTAACCTATTTACAATCAGGGCTTGATAGTACCCCTCCCTCCGCCCCGACAGGGCTTAGCATAGAATAGGGGTTATATGGTATACTTATCCCAAATCCTATATCAAGGAAAACAAAGACCCACGTGTGTATGGCTCTGAATGGTTGCTTCTGAATCGTGGCGAGTTGACTGGCAAAACCGACCTAAGAAATCTACTATGTATAGTTGATTTAGGGTCGGTTTTTACATTATATGAACATAAAAAATAAATGAATATACGATCAAAAAAAACAAGGATATATCTAGTGGCGATTATGCTCGCGGTAGCTCTGACGGCACTGATCATGACAAACAGGAATGCATCCCGGGAGGAGGGGGGTGAAGCAATATTATCATGGAATGCAAATAAGGAAACTGATGTGATAGGGTATCGAGTTTACTACGGAACGGAAAAGCGTACGGGGGAGTGTCCCCTGGGAGGGTATGCGGATAAGATAGATGTGGGGAATAGGACGACACATACGGTGACGAATTTGGAAAAAGGAAAGCGATATTATTTCTCTACGACATCATATAATAAAGGAGGAAAGGAAAGCTGCTTCTCTCAGGAAGTAAGTAAAGAAATAAAATGATCGTGGGCGGGATCAATAATACAAACACTATAAAACGCAATACATATGAACAAAAAAGCATTTATCGGTTTACTGACGTTCGTTTTGGGAATGATGGCAGTATCCCATGCGCATGCCGGAACGGCAACACTTACATGGAATGCCAATAACGAGTCGGATCTGTCCGGGTATAAGGTCTATTATGACACTACGTCTCATTCCGGGAATTGTCCAAGCGGGTTTGGGCTAAATGTAGTCAGTGTCGGCAATGTAACGACGCACACGTTCAATAATCTTACGGATGGACAAACATATTACTTTCAGGTAACGGCAATCGATACATCGAGCAATGAGAGTACATGCTCGGCGCAGGTGTCAAAGGTGATTGCCGCAACGGACACTACCACACCAATAACCACCGCATCGCCACTCGGCGGATCATACGCATCTGCGCAAACGGTGACGATGTCGGTCAACGAAACAGCAACCGTTTACTACACGCTTGATGGTTCAACCCCAACGATTGCCTCAACGCAGTACACGGGTCCTATATCGATCACATCGACAAAGACACTCAAATATTTCGCAAAAGATACGGCAGGGAATAGTGAGGCAGTGAAGACACAGGCATATACGATCACAATTCCGGACACTACCGCACCAATAACCACCGCATCACCACTCGGCGGATCATACGCATCTGCGCAAACGGTGACGATGTCGGTCAACGAAACAGCAACCGTTTACTACACGCTCGACGGGACAACTCCGACCGTTGCTTCAACACAGTACACGGGTCCTGTATCGATCACATCGACAAAGACGCTCAAATATTTCGCAAAAGATACCGCAGGGAACAGCGAGGCAGTGAAGACACAGGCATATACGATCACAATTCCGGACACTACCGCCCCGATAACCACCGCATCACCACTCGGCGGATCATACGCATCTGCGCAAACGGTGACGATGTCGGTCAACGAAACAGCAACCGTTTACTACACGCTCGACGGGACAACTCCGACCGTTGCTTCAACACAGTACACGGGTCCTGTATCGATCACATCGACAAAGACGCTCAAATATTTCGCAAAAGATACCGCAGGGAACAGCGAGGCAATAAAATCACAGACGTATGTTATTACGATCGTATCGAGTGACACTACTGTGCCGTCGGTCCCGGAAAATCTTACGGCAACGCCGATCGCTCCAACGCTGATCAATCTCGCATGGAGCGCGAGTACGGACGATGTGGGAGTGACGCACTATAAAGTCTATCGCCATGATGTGGAAATCGCGACAGTAACCGGGTTAGCCTATTCGGATGAAGGACTCAGTCTTTCGACAGTGTATCGATATAGGATAGCCGCAGTTGACGCAGCCCTAAACACATCCGCTCGCTCAAATGAGGTAAGCGCGACAACGAGTGCGCTTCCGGTAGCCGCATCGGGAGGAGGATCATCGAGTGGTGGTGGGGGAGGAGGCGGAGGATCGTCAGCGAGTGTGACCCAATCACAACCTACGACCCCTGTACTATCTGGTACGACGCAACAAGCTACGACTACTGCGACACCCGTTGTTACTGTGATAACGACGGGATCTCAACAGGGAACGACGGTAACTGCCGGAAGCGGGGGAGGGCAATACTCCCAGTTCGGCGCATATGTAACAAGAAAGCATCTTGTGTACGGATCGCGAGGGGAAGACGTAAAAAAGCTCCAGGAGTTTCTTAGGGTAGATGGATACCTTAAGGAAAGCGCAACCGGCTATTACGGAAAGGCGACACAAGCCGCCATTCAAAAGTTTCAACAAGAGCACGCAATCGCTGGACCGGGAAAGGATGGATATGGTGAGGTGGGCATAAAAACACGTTCAGTCATGAATCAGCATTTAAATGGATCGGTAGCGGGGGTCGCAACGGCTACCGATACACAGGAGTTGTTAAAAAAGCAGATCGCGCTTTTGCAGCAAAAAGTCATCGAGCTACTCAAGCAGTTGGCTGAGATGCAAAAGAAGAGTCTATGATAAAAAAATGCACCGGCTCAAAGCCGGTGCATTTTTTTATTTATTGTGCCTTGGTGATCTTGATTTGGATGCTCTCAGGATCGGTCTTGGCGATATCGATGTTTGATGGATGCTTGATGTCTTCCTTGTGGATGATGACACGGTGCCACCCCGGTTTCATGCCCGACACATCGGCGGATGCCTTGAGATCTCCTGGTGTAAGCGTGCTTAGCTCATTACTCCTCCCGGAGAAGGTAACAACGACTTCTTCGGGGACGGACTCGGAGATCACATATTCCTTGGGGGCGTTGGTAAATTCGATTGGCACGACGAACTTTCGCTGGGTTATGGATGTCTGGGATGTGAAGAATGCCCAGATGACGAACGCTATCCCGAACGCGGTCAAAAGCGTGGTAAAGTTTTGTTGAAACCAACGGGTATAGTTGGAGATATGCTTCTTGGGAAACTTCTCTTCATAAAAGTCGCGCAGCAACCGCTCAAGGTCTTCGTCTGCTCTAAGCGCTCTAAGTTGCTTATTGCGCCCGATGGAGATGGTCCCGCGCTCTTCGGATACGACAAGGGTAAGTGCATCGCACGACTCGGAAAGGCCGAGTGCTGCGCGATGACGGGTGCCAAACTTCTTCACTGCTTCTATGTTTTCGGCCAGCGGAAGGTGGACGGAAAACTTTTTGACCTTATCTCCGTCGATGACGATGGCGCCGTCGTGTCCTGGAGTTGACTCATCGAACAAGGAGAGGAGAAGTGCCTCGGATACCTTGCCATTGAGAATAACACCACCCTCAAGAAAGCGGTCAACATTTTCCCGGCCGGGAAATACAATAAGGGTTCCAGTTCTTGTCTCGGAAAACCTTTTGGTCATTGCCGCAATCAGCTTGATTGTGGAATCAGTCGCGGGGAGCATGGTGCGTTTAATGCCGAGAACCCCAACAAGTTCAAAGAAGCGGCGTAGCTCGCGCTGGAAGACGATGGCCAGAATAACGAGGAACATGCTAAAGAATGCCTGGAACACAGTCTGGGTGAGTGGCAGATTGAGTAATGTGCTGATGCCGTACAGCGCAGTCAACAGCAATACGCCAATGATGATTGGCAATGATTTTGTCTTGCGAAAGAGCACGATGATCCCGTAGATGAGGGAGGTGATAACGACAATGTCGAGAATGTTTTGAACGACAAATGCCGCGCGAATGGTATCGACGAAGGTCGATGTGAGTAAGGTGAACATGAGAACGATGGGCGACCATAGTAAGCTGCGACATGGATTGCGACGGTGTACTAAGAGGTACAGGCCTAAATGCATGACCGTTTAGATGGGCCAATTAGAATGAAAAATAAAAAAACACGGTGAGCGTGTTCTTCGGGTGGATTCCGCCCGTTTCATGCAATATACACAAATATGGTATAATAGTCAAATATGAAGAAATATACGGTGATGGGTCATCCTGCCGAGCTGCGCATACAGGTCTTGGGAGATACAATAGAACATGTATTTATGAACGCGGCAGACGCCATGGCGGATATTATGGCGCGCGATCGTTACGCGAGCGTTTCTTCGACGGAGCGTGTCAGTACGAAATCGGTGGATAGAGATGCGGCATTGGTGGATTTTTTAAACGAACTATTGGCGCAAAGCCACGTTGAGCGGTCGGTGCATATCCCGGAATCCGTGGTAATTACGGAAGAAAATAAAACGGTAAAAGTAGAAGCGATTATGCGACGGTATCTTGTCCGTGCATTCGATGAGGATATCAAAGCGGTAACACACCAGGATGTGCGTATTGAGCATAGGGAAGGAAAATGGAGAACAACCCTTGTATTTGATATTTAATAATGGACAAAATACAGTGTAAAAACTGAGTGATGTATTATGGGAAACAAAAAACGAAATAGGAAAAATGAAAAAAAGCCCCGCATGTGCGGGGCTAGAGGAGCTAGTCATCGTCATCCCGATCCGCCCAGTGGCGGGGGTTGGGGATAGACCCATCTTCCTTGCGGAAGTGGGTAGTAGAACGACCTTCGTCCAGGGGAGGAGTTTCGGGGCAATATATACAGTGATGCGCAGTATGGATTTCCCGCCCATACTTGACCATTCGCGCAAAGTCGGGCTTTGGAATGTATCCGCCTGACGTTGCCGTCTTTTGTAGTCGTCCGTCGATTAAGCGGAGCGTGATGCTCCGTTTTCCGTAGAAGACCTTTACGCAGATACCCCCTGCGTCATGGGTGATGCGTGAATCCATGCTTACCTCCTTTCACTGCGTCGCGCTGTGAGAATATCATAATCGACTGAGCAGTTGGTCTTTTCGAGGGTTGTCTGGGAGTCCTCTGCGCGCCACTTAAGCAGCGTTCCAAGACAGAGGAGTGATAGTCCGACCCAAAGCGCGTCGTATCGGACGCCCACCATGGTGCGGATCCAACTGTCATCGATTGTTGCAACGGTTACGGGGGTAACCGAACAGCTCATTATGTACATGGTCCCAAGGATCATGCACACGACCCCGATCCCGGCTAAGAGTAGCCCGAGGCAATAGTGGAAGTTGTTGCGATTTTCTGCTCGCCGCGCCCAGTTGCGCTCTGCTTTTACGATACAATGCATAGCACTCTCCATATAGATTTATTAAATACTCTGAAATTATTGTACACCTTTTCATCACTATTGTCAATAGATATAATTTGTGGTGTAGTATGGCGGAAAAGCTGAAAAATACAGTATTTTAATCTATACTAAAGGAATGATAGAGCACTACACAGAGGCCTTCGTGCTGGACAGGGAGGATTTTAAGGAGCATGACGGCATAGTTCATCTCTATACTGAAGAGTTGGGTAAGGTGTCGGCGCGAGCGCGGGGGCTAAAGAAAATATTGTCGAAATCAAGCGCACATCTGGAGCCGCTTAATTTTGTTCGGGTAAGACTAATGAGCATGAAGAGCGGATACTATCAGATTATCGACGTTATGCCGCATGACACGATCTCGGTACGGGAAAAGAAGAAGGATGTGCGGCGCTGTAGCGTGCTGCTCGCCATGGCAGAGTTCATTCGGAAGATGACGTATGAATTGCACCCGGATGAGTATCTCTGGGATGTAATGAAGCGACTCGCGGGGGCGGAGGCCGACGAGGGGGAAATGTACCGGGCGCTCTTGAAGGCATTTGGGTTTGATCCGCAATACGCAACATGTACGGTATGCCAACATCCGGAAGTGAGTCATTTTCTGCACGATGATCATGGATTCTATTGTCGTCACTGTGCTTCAAAAATGTCCGCAAATGCGATAGTATTATAATATATATGTCACTGGAAGAACTTGAGAAAAAATTATACGGCATCGACCGCAAGGACGATGGAGAAGATCGGGTAGCACCGCAGGTAAAGCACCAAGAAGAACCGAGTGTTCAGACCACATGGGGAGATGATCTGGCGGGAGAAGATGTGGTTGCGAAAAAAATGGGGAAGGGAACAAGGGCGTTCATTATCAGCTCGATTTTTTTGCTGTTGGGAATTGGAGGAGTTTCGTATTACTACATTTCGGAATATTACAAAACGAAGGATCTTCTTTTTGCGGCGCAGACCGAGGATAGCGTTCTGATCGCGCATCCGTTCGAAATAACCGTCGATGTTGAGAATAGATCGCAGGCGATATTACGTGAGGCAAAGATATTCATAAAGCTTCCGGATGGAGTTATTGGAATAGGAAATGACACGGAACGACAGACGATTGAAGAAGCGATCGGAGACATGGATCCGGGAGAGGTTCTGGAAAAGACCTACTCCGTAGTGGTTGTAAAGGATGCTGAGTCGACAAAAAAGCTTGACGTAAATTTTTCGTATCTGCCGCAAAATATCAATACACGCTTTGAGCGGGAAGAAACATTGGAAGTGCATGTGGGAGAGCCGGCAATAGCGCTTGATTTTACGACGCCACAAAATGTCTTTAGTACGGAAAACTTTGATATTGGCATGCGCTACCGCAACATTTCCGACATGGAATTTAAGGACGTTGTAGTAAAATTAATCATGCCTGACAAGGTTGCCCTAAAAAGTGCCTCCCGAGAGCCGGACAGTGGCACCACCTTATGGAAGATAGATGCATTAGCTTCGCAGACAGAACAGATAATAGCGGTAAAAGCGGCCTTTGAAGGGGCAAATCAGGAATTTTTTGAATTAAGATCACAGGTGGTGGTTTTAGTGAATGGCAAAGAGTACGTGATCAACGAAAAGACGGCAAATCTGGGGATAGCGGCATCGCCCTTGAGTCTGGATATCGTTGCGAATAGCAACCCGTCCTACATCGCACGGCCGGCAGAGGCAATTACCTATACGTTAAAATATAGGAACAATACGGATGTTGCATTAAGCGATGTCATCATGAAGGCGAAGATCAAGGGCGAGATGTTTGACCTCGCGACAGTGCAGAGCCGTGGGTCGTTTGATTCAGTCACAAACACGCTCATGTGGAACGCATCGGGTGTGCCGGAGTTGAAGCTGATCGAACCGGGGAGAGAGGGGTCGGTGGACTTTGTCATACAGACCAAAGGTGCGTATCCGATAAAACGAATGTTCGATAAAAACTTTACACTTAAGGTTGATGGGGAGATTAATTCACCGACGGTTCCTTATAATGTTGCAAGTGATAAAACGATCGGATTTGCAAGCAATGAAACAAAGGTGAGCGGGAGTATTGGGATTGAAGCGAGAGTTGCGCAGACCTTGGGAGCGCAAGTTCCAGAGGTAAACAAGCCATTGAAGTATACGGTCACGATGACGATTAAAAACTACGCTACCGATATGCGCGACGTAAGGATAACAAGTTCATTGCAACCAGGAGTTAGGTGGACTGGAGTTGTAAAGAGCAATAGCGGGGCAGTGCCGACCTATAACGATCGGACAGGCGAGATCAATTGGACAATCGACAAGATTATTGCGACAAAGGGGGTAATCGGGACGCCTACGGAAGCAACCTTCCAGGTCGAAATAACGCCAAACGTGACGCAGATAGGAGGATCGATCGAAGTGACAAAAGATATTAATCTAGTGGCAACGGATGACTTTACCGGTCAAACGGTCTATCAGAATACAAAGGGTCTGCAGGTGGCGGGAGTCATAAAACAATAGAGCTGATAGGCTCGCCGGTATGGACAAGACCATACAATGGCTGATATAAATAACCATGGAAAAGAAAGAGAATGTAATCGAAAAGCTGGTGTCCTTGGCGAAACGCAGGGGGTTTATATTCCCGTCCTCGGAGATCTACGGAGGATTTGCCGCGATCTACGATTACGGCCATTATGGTATTCTGCTGAAGAATAACATTCAACAGGCATGGTGGAAGGAAATGGTTCAATTGCGTGATGACGTACTGGGGCTCGATAGTGCTATTTTTATGCACCCGACGACCTGGGTGGCGTCAGGCCATGTGGGAGGATTTGATGACCCGCAGGTGGATTGTCGCAAGTGTAAGGCACGCATGCGCGCAGATCATATGCTCGAAGCATTCGACATCAATGCGGATAAGGCACCGATCGACTTCATCAATAAAGAGCTGGATAAGCTGCGGGAAGCGGGAAAGCTGAAGTGTATTAACTGTGGCTCGACCGACCTGACGCCGGCGAAACAGTTTTCGTTGATGGTAAAGTCAAACATCGGTTCGCCGACGGACGCACTTTCGGAAGACAATGTGGTATATCTCCGTCCGGAAACATGCGGAGGCATCTATCTCGAATACAAGAATACGATGGACTCGCTCCATCCAAGTTTGCCGTTTGGTATTGCGCAGGTAGGTAAGGCGTTTCGTAATGAGATCGTCGCACGCCAGTTCATATTCCGTACTCGAGAATTTGAGCAAATGGAAATGCAGTATTTCCTGCACCCGCGTGATATGGAGACGAGCTATAAAATGTGGCAACAGACCCGATGGGATTGGTACCTCAAGTATGGCATCCCTGTAGACAAGTTGCGCTGGTACAAGCACGAAAAGTTGGCTCACTACGCATCGGAAGCATACGACATCGAATTCAATTTTCGTTCATTGGGCGGATTCAAAGAAGTCGAGGGTATTCATGCGCGCGGAGACTGGGATCTTTCGCAGCACTCTAAGTATTCGGGCGTGACGCTTGATTACTTCGATCAGGAGCGTAATGAGCGCTTTGTGCCGCACATCATGGAAACGTCGACCGGGCTTAATCGCCAGTTGTTGATGTTCCTCGATAACGCATACACCGAAGAAGCGGTGGGCGAGGGCGAGATCCGCACCGTGCTCAAGTTCGACAAGCGCTTGGCGCCGATCAAGATCGCCGTCTTTCCGTTGTTAAAGAATCGACCGGAGCTGGTCGAAAAGGCAAATGCACTCTATAAGGCATTGCGCGAAGATTGGATGGTCGAGTTCGACGACAGCGGCAACATCGGCAAGCGATACCGCCGACAGGACGAGATCGGGACCCCGTATTGCATTACCGTGGACTTCGATTCATTAGAAGATGATACTGTCACCGTTCGCGACCGCGATACAATGGAGCAGAAGCGCATCAAGATCGACGAGCTAAAACCATTCTTCAAGGAGAATCTGTAAGGTTTGGAAAAGAAAAAAGCCCCGCATCTGCGGGGCTTTTTTTGAGTCTGTGGTGTTTTACTTTTATCTGACGGTCGTCAGATAAAAGTAAAATATAAGACGCAATGAATGATTGCAGGTAAAGCCCCTGCTCTTGCGAACAAGAGCTTTTTGACAGCAATAGGGGAGCGTGATAGGGTGGCGATAGATATAATTAATAAGAGAATAGGGGAAAACGGAGGTTACATATGCCACCAAAAGTGTCTGATTTTTTGCAGGGAGTGCGTAACTGTCCGCCCGAGATCATTCCGTGGCAGTGCGGTAACTGCTCCGTGATGGATAGGCGAAACGATCAGTATCGTGATTCACTCAAGCCGCGATGCGCAGAACCGAACTTCAGGGGGAATGCGGTACTCAAGGGAGTGAATGACAAAGGTGGGTTTGATCATGAAAACATTCGGATTGCCCTGAATCCCTCGTTTGCGCCGCCGTTCTACTGCGTATGCGGAAAGAGCACGGTAATGGTCACATTTATGCAGATAGACAAATGGCACTTCCCGCAGATGAAGTTGTCATGCACATGTGGCAGAAGTAAGACAATCATCGTGAATACGAAGAACACTGACCTTGCTGGTCCGTGGATTGGGATGCATTCGCGACGAGACGAATTTGACCTTGATCCGGATGTAAATGCGCGGTACGGACAGGCATTGTCGTGCCGGTGTGGAAGAAAGCGTCTGCGCGTATACTATGAGCGCGGCGGGGTGGCGTTTTTTCCACGAGAAGGAGAAACGATCGTGCTGTATTGTAGTCGATGTCGGCAATGGAAGAAGATCATCATCGGCACCGACATTGACGCATCGGATCCATGGCTTTGCGCGGAGATGCAAGAACGGAGAGTAGAAATCATCGTGCGAATCTCAGCCGACATGTGTCCCGACGTACGGAAGCCAGGAGAAGGAGAGACGGTATTCGTTGTCCCGCTGGTAGAAAAATGATAGAAATATTGCACAGCCCCGGATTTCCGGGGCTTTTTCATTATGTACGTCATCCGATGACGTACACATGATTCACGTCACATACCTACTGCAAAAAGTGAGGGCGTGCGTATATTAAATAGGAGATGTTTTGATAAATGTCCTAACGGGGTATACTATAGCTATGGAGCTCGACCGCACAATATTCAAAGCCTACGACATTCGAGGTAAATATCCGGAGCAGATCAATACGGAGGCGGTAAAAAAGGCTATTCCGGCGATCGTGCGGGCAATAGGAGCGGGAAGTGGGGTAAAAACCCTCATTTTGGGACATGATGCCCGATTGAGCTCACCTGAGCTCTATCAAGCCTGTAGGGAGGCCCTGGGGGCTGAAAAGGATATCCAGGTGGTGCCAGTGGGTCTAATCACAACGCCAATGCTCTATTTTTTGGTAAATACGCACAAAGCTGCGGGAGGCATTACGGTAACCGCTTCGCATAATCCAAAAGAGTATAACGGGCTCAAGATGGTCCGAGAGCAAGCGATCCCAGTAAGCGGGAAGGATGTGTTGAAAGAATTATATCAATAAAATCCATATATGGAATCAATACCAGGAAAAAGTGAAAAAGGAGAAAGCAACGAAGAAAAATTTGAAAGACTTTCTCGGTTGGTTGAGCAAACAGACTTAACGCAGTTCGCAGAAGAAAATGAAAGGGGGTTAATGCAACGGGCGGAGCAGTCCGCAATTGCGTTGATCAGGCAGTCGGAGGGTGATCCACACATTTTTTTAACCTTATTAAAAAGTTTTGACCCAGAATTGGAAGTTATTAGAGATTCTGCATTCATGGAGGCGGTAAAAGAAATAAGCGGGTTTGCGGGTGCAGCGTTTATAGAGAAGAAGACGATCGAAAAAGTGAAGGAGATTCTGCAAACAATACTGGAACATTTACGGTTGGGGAATGCGGAAGGTCTGAGCGAGGATTTAAAGAAGCCAGTAGAGAAATTTTTAAAGTCGCCAAAAGGAATAGATTATTTTATTGATAAATTTCAAGCAGGGCTAGACCAGTTGGAGGGTTTAAAAATCGCCATAGTGTTTCCTACGGAGAGCAAAGAGAATATACGGTTGCTATATCATGAAGGGATCCATGCAGTCCAGGATGCGGTCGGATTTTACCCGACAAGAATGATGAAGGCGACGATGGTGGCAAAAGATTCGAAAGAGTATATGCGGCTAAAATATTTACTCGAACTGCAAGATAATAAAGTGATAATCGAGGCGCAAAAGAGCGGGCTGATCAAAATATCAGAAAGAGGTATATTAACCGAGCTGGAAGCATTTCGGCTAAATTTAGACGAAATAAAAAAGAATTTGTAAGCTAATGAAGGAGTTTTATAAGAAAATAGAAAAAGATTTTACTCAATTAATTGGGACGAATAACCTATTTCAGGCGTACCTTTTTTTCGGAGAAGATGAGGAGGCGATTATGGAATTTTCCCGCAGGCTCGCGCATGCGTTGGAATATAAAACATTTGAGACGGATGAAAAGTTCCTAAATGATTTTGTCGAAGTGCATCCGCTGGAAAAGGAGAGTATTGGTATTAACGAGGTGAGAACTGTTCAAAGATTCCTCTATCAAAAGCCGACAGTCTCATCTCGTCGCATGGTTGTGCTCTATCCGGCTGACACAATAACGGACGAGGGGCAAAGCGCCCTGCTAAAGATAATCGAAGAGCCACCTAGGGATGCGTTGATTATCCTCATTGCACATGCGGCGGACAATGTGCTTCCGACAATAGCATCGCGCGTGCACGAAGTGTATTTCGCGATGGAAGGATCAAAAATAGAAGCGGGAGACTTTTTCTCCGAAACGCTCGGGGGATTACGAAAGAATCTCGAAAAGAACAGTGCGCTTGCGCACGAGATCATTCGGAGAAAGATGGCATTGGATCGGTATAATTTGAACAAACCACTACAGATGCGTCTTTTGGAAGGCTATGCCGAGCAATATGGAATCGCAAAGAAGGCAAAAGAAGTTGTTAAAAAAAGAATCACGAGGAAAAGCAGTTAAGAAAAAAGCGGCACACCCGAGGGTGTGCCATTGTGCGCCGTAGAATGACGACGGCTACTGTTCGATGTTGGCGATTGCGCGCAACTGATCCGTACGACCAGCGAGGATGCTGTTGATCATATACCGCTGGTCGCCATTGTTAAGATCGATGAGTATATCCAGGAGTTGTGGTGTTGAGAGATGCGCGTACCTTCTGGAAAGAAGGAGGTTGAACCAGTTGACCGCATCGGATTGCCCCCGTTGTTCTGCGCATCTCAGCCAGTACTCGATCGTTGCGATCGAAAGGGGACACTGCTCGAGTTTTTGGAGACAGGCCTTCCGTGTCCCCTCGAACTCAGTCTCGGTTAGAAGAATTAAAAACGTTTCGCCGGCTGATATATGAGTGGCGTCGATAAACGTAACTTCTCGCAACTCAGCACCCTCAATCGTACGGAAGAAGCTACGAAGGACGTCCACGGCGAGATCTTCGATCTGTGCGGCAGCTACTGCAAAGATGAGCTTCGTATCCATAATTACGGTTTCAGTGATCAACTCATGGAGTTGTTCAACCGGGATCGGGTGGCAGACGATTGCCGCGGCAATTTCTTGCCCGTAGCCGTTGCATAGATGTGATTGAAACAGATTGATCAGAAGTGGCTGATGTCTTTGATCCTGCGCCAGGTGGCAGAGTACATGCGTTACTACTTCGGCACTTGCTTTCTCGAGGAACGCGCAGAGGTTATTTTGGCTAAAGTCTTTGTGCCGTAGGAGTGCGTCACCGAGTAGGTCCCCGTGATCAAAGTAGTGGGTTTTCGGAAGAATGACGAAGAGAGCTCGAAGTGTAAAGTCCTTGTGGTGGACGAACACATTAAGCCCGCGGCGCAATGCCGTTGCATCGGTGATCCTGTCGAGGACGAATAGGAGATCGTCAATGGAAGAGATCCTCCTGAGCGTTGCGCAGAATTGCGCGCGGTTGAGATTACGCCCATTGACGAGTACCGCCAATGCCATATACTTCTGCCTAGCCTGCTGGTCCATAGATCCTCCCATAAATAGTTATGATGTGTTGTGAATGCTTCTGACTTAGTAGTACATTAATGTAAGATATTTGTCAAAGAAAATAAATCGCATGCGCTTTGATTTTTCCCCAAAACAACGCTATTATGGAGGAAATAAATACGGTATATTAGTAATTAGAAATTAGGCATTAGAAATTTTGGACATGGATATTATCAAGGAATTGGAACAAAAAATGACAAGTCTAGTGGAATTTCTTCGACAGGAGCTGATGGGTGTGAGATCGAACCGACCATCTCCGCGGCTCGTGGAAGATATTCCGGTCGAGGTATATGGGCAACGCATGACCGTTCGCCAGGTGGGAGCAATTAGTATTCAGCCGCCAAGCTCGATCCTGATCTCGGTATGGGATAAAGATGTGGTTAATACCGTCGCCAAGGCGATCGAATCGTCTAATTTGAATGTGGTAGCCAATACGGATGGAACAACGATCCGCATCAACCTGCCGGCACTCACTGATGAGCGTCGTCAGCAGATCATTAAGATGGTCAAGAAGGAGGTTGAAGAAGCGAAGATAAAGGTTCGATCGCTGCGTGATGACGAGAATAAGCGCGTTGCACGCGAGGCGGAAGAGGGTAATCTGACGGAAGACGAGAAGTTTAAGCTCAAAGAGCAGATCCAGGAGGTTGTCGATCGAGGGAATAAGGAACTTGATCAATTACTCGAAAAGAAGATCGTTGAGATCAACGAATGACAATGGACGGGCACATGCCCGTCTCTTGGTTTATACACTAACACCTACATACCATGCTGAGCGCAATAACTATCATTATCTTTCTTTCAATACTCATTCTCATTCATGAGCTAGGGCACTTTTTGCTCGCAAAACGATTTGGATTATTTGTGGGGGAATTTGGCCTGGGGTTGCCACCGCGCGCGTGGGGAAAGAAAATTGGTGAGACCATGTATAGTATTAACTGGCTACCGTTTGGGGGATACGTCAAAATAGCAGGGGAAGATGGCGATGATGAGGTTGATAAAAAGGTTCCTCATGATCGCATCTTCTATAATATTGCCCCATGGAAGCGATTTCTTATTCTGGTAGGAGGAGTGGGGGTAAATTTTCTGTTCGGATGGATGCTATTGTCGATCGTGTTTATGATCGGGGTGAAGCCGGGAGTATTCATCAGTCAGGTGCAGGAGGGTGGTCCGGCAAGCGTTGCGGGGCTACAGAAAAACGACCGATTGGTTGAATTTACAAAATCAGATGAGTTTGTATCGTATGCGAAGATCCACGCGGGAGAGGCGATCACACTGAGAGTTGCCCGCGGTGATGGCGAGATAGAGTTGCAGATGACCCCGCGGAAGGATCCTCCGGCGGGGCAAGGGCCGCTGGGAGTCGTGCTGGGAGAGGCAATGGGGCGCCAACAATTGGGACTTATAGCAGCAGCAAAAGAGGGATTTATCGAATCAATTGATATTGTCAAAGGGACGTTCAAGGGGATTAGTTCCCTGATTGGTGCGACGTTTGTTGGGAAGGGAAGTTTGGAAGGAGTCGCCGGACCGATCGGCATCGTAAAGATAACAGTGGATGCGAGCGAGGCAGGATTCATCTATGTTCTGAGTCTCATGGCCTTGATCTCGATTAATTTGGCGGCATTTAACATTTTGCCGTTCCCGGCGCTTGATGGCGGACGAGTGCTATTTCTTATAATTGAAAAGATAAAGGGATCGCCATTGCCAAAAAAGTTCGAGCAATACGCAAATGGCATTGGCTTACTGCTGCTCTTGGGACTGATTCTTGTGGTGAGTGTAAAAGACGTGATTAGAATTTTTTGATAAAAATCCCCGATTGATCGGGGATTTTTATTGCACCGTAAAAACAGGAAATGATTCACGGGGTTTGCGAATAACAAAGAGATAGTCTTCAATGCGAGTAAGCGCCGGCCCTCCATCGACAAAGGTAAGAAAGCGCGAGATTGATTGGAGATTTCCTTGTGCAACGAAAGAAACCGAGCCATCATGTGCATTACGCGCATGCCCTGTGAGTTGATAGCGTTCGGCAAGTTCTTGTATGAAATAGCGGAAGCCAACACCTTGTACCGCGCCGACAAATGTCCCGGCGACTTCGAGCGTATGCTCGAGATCGTCGGGAGAAAGCGCATCGTCGGCCAAATAGCCATTAATACGGGTACGTTTGAGTGCAGTAAGATGTGCGCCGGTACCTAGGAGAGTCCCTAGGTCATTGCCGAAGGTCCGAATATAGTAGCCCGACGACACGGCAAGGCGAATGACGAGCCGCGGGTAATCGTAGGAGATAATTGCATAGTCATGGAGCGCGACTGTTTTTGCGCGCGACACGGCAAGTGCGAGAGCTTCTTCTTTGGTTGCTATGTCGCGTAGGCGCTTACCGAATATTTTTTTGGCGGAATAGACGGGTGGTACCTGAGTGCGTTCTCCGACGAAGTTGGCTTCGATTGCTGTCGTGATTTTTTCGAGCGAGGGCTGATACTCGGATGACGATCGGGTAATCGTACCGGTATGGTCAAAGGTGTCGGTTGATGCGCCAAGTTCAATCGTCGTAATATATTCCTTGGTGCTGGCGGTGAGGAGCGTGTGGAGCTTTCGGGTAAATTTTCTGCCAACAGCAACGACCATGAGTCCTTCGGCAAATGGATCGAGCGTACCGGCATGGCCAAGCTTGGGGGCATTAAGCGTACGTTTAAGAAACCCAAGAATATGTTTGTTAGTCCATCCGATGGGTTTGAAGAAGAGAAATATGCCCTGCATAGGGAAAGGATAATGAATTACGCGAACGAAATAAAGAGGTACTGCAGTCGGGGTACCTTGTTATTGAGCGAAGGAAGAAATAAGCTCGATGGATGAATAGGCTATGCCTCCTGCGAAGATGACAAGTAGGGTATCGATAATAAATGGGGGTATATCATTGATGATGGAATAAACGCGATCAGGGATATAGATATTGGAGAATTTTACACTGGGAACGCTGACTTGAATGGCCTTCTTCCATGCGAGAATGATGAGGATACCCCAAATACTAAATAGAATTCCTCCTACTGCGCTGATGATCGCAATAAAATCCTGGAAGCCAAGCACATAGAGAATGAGTGGCGCGCCCGCGACAAGAAGAAACGAAGCGCTGGATGGGATACTCCACTCATACTCGAAGAGTCGGTGCAGATCGCGACCAATGGCGGCATAGGAATCCCAGAGGGAGACGATACCTAGAATGCTGATTACGAGCAGAATGGGGAACGGTGCGACATCAACAAGTCCCGAAACGGAGTCTGGCGATACCATGCGGGACATACCCCACACGGCAAGCACAAAAAGGAGATAAAAGAAGGCAGGGATGAGTGATCCGACGACAACGGCTTTTTTCATGCGATTAAATGGTACCGCTTCCTTGCGGACATAGGCGATTAATGGGGGGATTGCCGAGAATCCAAGAAAGGAGAAAAGAACGGGTCCAAACGGTATGAGCCCCGCATTGAAGTTAAAAAGAGGGAATGCTGCTGTATTGAACGGAACGGATGAGCCCCAATAGAGAAAGATCGCTCCAATGGCTATTAGTGTAATGGTAGTGGTCATCGCGTCGAAAAGAGCGGTATGCTTGATATTGATAAAGATGACCGCAGTGGAAAGCGCCCAGAAAAAAAGAAGCGCAACAAGCGAAGATAGGCTCGGCGCAAGGATATGGGAAAAACCTATTGAAAGAATGAGATAAGCGGTAAGGGTAAAGAGAAGTGTGATGGTGACTAATATACTTGAAAAACGCCCGAGCGTATTACCAAGATATTGGCGGATGTATCCAGGAAATTGATGGCGGGTTTCGCGTGTGCGCAGTACGATATCCGCATAGATCAAATGGATAAGCGCGGCAACGATGCCAAAAAATCCAAGATAGAGTACCGCAATAACAAGTCCCGCCTGCTGGAATACAAACGGCAGCGCGAACATACCTGCGCCAATGATACTAGCAATGAGAAACCCGGCAGGGAAAACGGAATGTTTAAGGAAGTTGATCATGGCAATTAGTAAGCTGTATATGTATAGAGTATACCGCATTCGAGGCACTGAGAAAACAAAAACAGCCATTAATGGCTGTTTTTGTTACGAATACACCTTAGCGATTTAATGTATGACTTTCATGCGTCTGCTTTTTATCTTCGTCGATAATGGCACACAACTTATCGAGCAATTCCTTTGGGCTTGACGAGAAGACGATCTTATTTTTCATTTCTTCCGCACGATGTGACTTCTCAATCATCATACGCAGGACTTCGTCTGTTTCCCAATCTCCTTCAAGGATACCAATTGGCTTGCTGTCTTCAAAGGCGATGGTGAATTCGTTCATGGTTCCCATGCGACCGCATCCGATGATAACGGCATCACATGAGCGGGTTAGGATCAGGTTGCGTCCGCTGTAATGGAATCCTGTGTAGACGATCATATCATGGTGGTCGGTCGGCAGATTAAATCGGTCGATGTGTTCCTTCTCGGTGGACGCAGGGGAGAACCCAAGGACGAATCCGCCCTCAAGCTTTGCACCTTTAGCTGCCCAGTACGGAAATCCGGTCGTCGCCCCGGTAACACAGACACCATTGTGACGGGTGATCTCTCGACCGACCTCTTCTCCGAGTTGGAATGCATTTTCGCCACAGTGTCTAGTTTCGGCAGCTCCGGAAACGCAAATCTTGTAGGCGAGGTTAGTATGGCATACTTGGGATTCATTGATCATATATTTTTTGGAACATGCGGGGCTGGCGAACTACTGCGTTGCGGATCCGCGTCTTGTATTTCGCTCAACCGTGCAAGTTCCTTGGCAGATATTAGTAGTTATAATTATTTAAAAAGTGAAACCTTGATAGAAAGCTTCTTCCAACGGGGGCTCCGTAGAGCAGCTTCACGGGTAAGTATACCACGTTTTGCTCCGACGTGCTCGACGACCGAAGCACTGTTGGCGGCTGCGATTCGGATGGCTTCGCGGATATCTGCTTCGGTAAAATTGGTGAATCGGCGGCTCTTTTGTGTATGGATTAGACTGCTGACGAAACCGCTTCCATAAGCGTCTCCGGCACCAGTGGCATCGGTTACGAGCTTTTTGGGGAATACGGCGCAGTCATAGCGTCGTTCACGGTCAAGGACGAATGCGCCGGAAGCACCATCGGTAATAACGATGATGCCGGGGCATGCACTGTGGAGCGCAGAAAGGATGCCATCGATGTGGTCATAGGGAAGCCTGGTCATGACGGATGCTTCCTCCCTATTCACAATAAGGACATCAATTTTTGAAAGGAGCTGCTTAAGCCCCTTAAGACCCTTTTCAACGACGTGTTTGGAGGGGTTGAGTGCGATCAACGTACCTTGTTTTGAAAGTCTATTGGCTGCGTGGAGTATGGTCGGATAGGGGATATTACCGGGGACGATATAGGCCCAGTGGCTTTGTGTAAGCGCTCCGTCTATATCTGCAGGCTTTAGCTTATCAGATGCACCACGGTGTGTGAGAATGGTGCGTTCTCCCGCAATGGGAACAAGAATGACAGAGTATGCGGTTGCGAGTGCTTTGTCGGTGATGATGCGTGAAGTGATGTGTTCTGTCTTGCACTCGGCAAGGATGCGCGCCCCGCCATCATCGGCGCCGATTTTGCCTATCGTGCAAACCTTGAGACCCATGCGGGCAAAGGTGGCTGCGGTATTAGTTGCACCTCCTCCGGTGGCAAAGATGGGTTTGTCGATCTCTACTTTTGCGCCGGGCATAAAGCAGGTCGCATCGCCGTCAAGGAATCCAAGTTTCTTAAGGTGCTTGGGGTCGTGGACGTTGGTAAAGAGCGGACTTTTGATGAACACGTCTCGTGTTGCGGTACCGATGGTAATGATGTCATACATGCCTCTATTATAACCTACAACCGATAACCTACAACCTAGAACAAAATACAAAAAACCCGCATTGCTGCGGGGCTGTGTTATGAATAGAAACAGGGTGGATGGTCACCACCACGACCATTTCCGCCAATCTCGCAGCAGGGCCCCATTTCCTCGAGGCATGTTGCGATGCGGCTGACCACTACATAAAGTTCAGAATTGGATTCCTCAAACGGGCCGGCGAGTATCCAGTTTGCTTGTAGAAAAAGGTCTACGATAGGCCAAGCCTGTAAGGGCGTAAGTTCGGAGGGTGTGCGAAGTACGGCGTAATGATTGTTACCTAGAAATAAAAACCTACCATTCCTAGTAACACTAATCTTGATACAATCGTCTTCTTTGCGGATACAAATAATATCCCCGCATTCAAAGCCGACCGTTCTTGGCGTCTCATTCCCGCTAGTGCCTGTGTCTATGAGCTTAAGCATCGTTCGCCTCCTTTTTGCATAGATACTGATTATAATAACTAATTTTCCTATAGCATGAACAATATAATGCTGTCAATTTAAATAAAAAATAACCTTAAAGGTTATTTTTTACGTTCAATAACTTTCCTTACCGCATCCTTGATGGCGTCCTTGTCGAGCTTATATTTCTTGAGTAGTTCAGCGGGTTTGCCGCTTTCGCCAAATATATCGTGCATGCCCACGAATTCGATCGGGGTGGGCTGGTGTTTTGCTAAACACTCGGCAACCGCTCCACCAAGACCGCCGATGATACTGTGCTCTTCGACGGTCACGACTGCGCCGTATTTCTTGGCGAGCGCCGCGATCTTCTTTTCATCGAGTGGCTTGATGGTGTGGCTGTTCAATACCACGGTGCCGATCTTTTCCTTTTCCAGTTCCTGGGCGGCGAGCAGCGCCTGGTAGAGGATGGGGCCGCACCCGATGATGACGACCTGCGGCTTCTTCGATTCCCAGAGCTCGTACGCCTTACCGGGAACGAAGTTGGTCTGTTCCGTGGTTATGATCGAGGATTTTTCGCGCGTAAAGCGGAGATACATCGGACCCCAAATATGGGAAGCGGCAACCGTCGCCTTATGTGCTTCGATGAAATCAACTGGGACGATAACCTTCATATTTGGCATGGCGCGCATGGTGGCGATATCTTCGATCGCCTGATGTGTTGCACCATCGGGGCCGGTCGAGATGCCTGCATGATGCCCGGCTATTTTTACGTTGGCATCGTTGTAGGCTATGGTAGTGCGGATTTGTTCCCAATTACGCCCTGGTGAGAATACTGCATATGAAGCTGCGAAGGGGATCTTGTTTGAAACGCCCAACCCGGCGGCGATAGTGATCATGTTCTGCTCGGCAACGCCACACTCAAAGAACCGGCTTGGATATTTGGCGGCGAACGCCTCGCACCGGGTAGATTCTTTCAGGTCGGCTGAAAGTGCGACTACATCGGGATTGGTTTCGCCGAGCTGTAATAGCCCGGTGCCGAACCCATCCCGGGTCGGCTTCATTTCAACATCAGATGCAAATGTATTTTCGAGAATATGATTGTCTGCGGATAACATATGTATATAGTATATAAGACAAGTGGCTAGTTGTCATTCCGACTCCGCAGTACTATCATTCCGGCCCACGATCCAGAATCTCGTTGCCTATCCACGAGATCCTGAATCCGCCAGTTGGCGGATCAGGATGACAAAGGAGTGGCATTTAGAATGACACCATAAAAACCGCTTACGCGGTTTTTATGGTGAGTCGAATATTGATCTGTGATCTATGAACTATTGACCGTGAACCGTATTACAGTGTTATCTTCAATCCATACGCTGGGATGACCGCATCAAGGGCGAATTCATCGCGAAGCTTTTGCGCAAATGGTTCCATCTGATCCATGTCGCCGTGGACAAGAAAGACCTTTTTAAGCGATCGGCGCATAGGGGATATCCATTGTAAGAGGAGCGGTTGGTCTGCATGCGCAGAGTAGCCCGAGATAGTCGCCATCTTGCAGCGGACGGGGATTTCTTCTCCCATGATACGAACAACTTTCGCGCCATCAAGGATCGCGCGTCCCATGGTTCCCTGCGCCTGATACCCGATGAACAGAATGGTCGTGTTCGGGTCGGGGAGATAGCGGAGCTCGTGATGCAGGATGCGACCGCCGTTGGACATGCCGGAACCGGCGATAATGATCTTCGGCATGGGCGCATCGTTGATCGCTTTCGATTGCTCGGTAGTAAGAGTAAAGTGTAAGCGGGGAAAATCAAAAAATTCCTTACCCGCAGTGGCTTCCTTTATCGCTTCTTCGTCGAAGTAGTTTGAGTCCTGGGAATATTTCTTATATATGGCGGTAAGTTTGATGGCAAGCGGACTGTCGACGTAGACAGGGGCTTCAGGGACTCGGCCATTTTCAACGAGGGTATCCATCTCGTAAAGCAATTCTTGGGTGCGCTCCATGGCAAAGGCAGGAATAAGGAGAGCACCTTTGAGTTGCATGGCATCTTCGATGACGTCCTCGAGGCGGTCCTTACGGCTTGCCGGGTCATCGTGGACACGGTCGCCATAGGTGGTTTCTACCAGAAGGTAATCTATGTCTTCAACCTGCTCTGTATCCTTTACGAGTGGAGCGGGTTGGTTGCCAAGATCTCCAGAGAAGGCGATCCGCTTACCGGTTTCCTTTTCTGTTACGACAATAAATGCAGATCCGAGAATATGTCCGGCATCGAAGTATTCAATCTCAAAATCCTTAAGGTGAATTTTTTCATGATACGCAACTTCCTTCCACAACTTCATGGAGTGGTTGATATCGTCGAGGCTGTAGATCGGGTCGATATGCTGTTCAAGCGCGTCGCGACGGAGAAGGTGTTCCGAGTCAATGAGGAGCTGCTCCGCAAAATCCTTAGTGGGTGCGGTTGAATGGATTGTACCGCGAAAACCGTCCTTGTAGAGCTTAGGTATCTTCCCGGTATGGTCGATGTGGGCGTGGGTAATGAATACGGCATCGATCGCCGTTGCATCGAAGGGGAATGGCTGATAATTTTCAGGATTGACGAAGCGTCCGCCTTGTAAAAGGCCGCAATCGATCAGGATTTTAGTATTGGCGGTCTCGAGAAGAAAATTAGATCCAGTAACCTCTTGAGATGCTCCAAAAAATGTAAGTTCCATGGCAGTAATGTTAGATTGATTACTATACAGTATACCCCGTTAGAAACGTTACGCCAACGCTAACAGTGATTTTACTAAGGGCAAGTTAATGCGCAGTACAATAGGGAGGATATATAGTTAAAGTTTCCGACGGACATAGCGGGAAACAGAGGAAAAGGAGAGGATTGACATAGATAAATGAACGGGTTATGGTACGAATAGTTATTTTCACTGCGCGGTAAGGAGGTAGGTATGAAGGGAGTGGTATTGGCATACGGCAAAGGCGAGACGCAGCAATATGCAGCGGCGCGAAGACGCGAAGCGATCGACAAGATGATCGCTGTTACGAGTGCTCATGTGGATCTGCTGATACAGGTCGGATTGGTCAAGGCATGTGCGACGAATGAGGCCGAATTTGTCCGGCATATCGGCTTGCTGCGACTCGGCGCAATGGAGCTTGATCTGCGGATCGAGCGACGGTATATTCCGGCGGTGATCATGATCCCTAACGCTCGAGTGTCGTTACAGCAAAAGCTGATGATGCTTGGAGTCGAAGAGGTCGTAAACATCGACGGCGAGCAGAAAGGGATCAAGACTCTCGAACCGTACGCAGCGATCAATGTGACGCTGAAGAAGGTGGATAAGTCGGAGATCCTTACGGGAATAAATGGTCGGTTTGCGGGCGTCTTCCCACGGATGGAGACTATGTCGCTCTCAGAGGTGGTCATGCTCGCGACCTATTACCCGGCGCTGTTTGACGGATTTGCTACGGTCATCACCGATCCGGAAATGGAGTCCGTGTTTGTCCTGGAGGGTAGCCGCGAAGAAAAAAGTGACAGAACCTGCTTTACGGTGACAGAAGGGAGTCGAAGGGATCTGAGCTGGATGACCTGGAAGAAGTACCAGGTACCGCTCTGCGAAGTGCGTGTCGGCAGGTAAAAGACAGGCGGGTCATATGGCCCGCTTTTTTGTTGACGAGGGGTGGGCGGGGGTGTATAAATAAGGCAGTTGTTTAAGGATATTTATGAAAGGAGCCTGATATGGCGCGGATACGGAAGGTGGTAGAAGATTTTCCCGAATTATTTTCTTCGGGAGATATTGTACTGCTATCACCGATGCTGTATGCATCGGTGGTGAGCTGTATCAATCGAAGGATTGGCAAGGACCTGAAAAAGATAACGGCATCCTATCTGACAGAGCTGTGTCGGCATCATGCGCAAGGGAATGCTTCAATTGTACTGCCGCTTGGTATGTGCACGAAAGCAATGCTCAAAGCTGATCCAGAGCTGACGCTGGAGGCGCGCGATGTAGACGGTTCATTCGTCACGGTCGGGCTGGGGTTTTCTCTGACCGGGGAAATAGCTCGGCTTAACGCATTTTTTGCCGAGGTTATCCGGGATTTTGATCTGGAGCGTCGTGTTGAAGCGGTTGAGGGCCAGATGCAGATAGTCGTGCAGCTCGGGGGAGGAGATGTTCCGAATCTTGACCCGCGGGGCATTACGGATCGTCATCGCAGGAGGTCGTATTGCTGCGCCCGCGAGGTGAAGCAACTCGAAGAAGAGAAATGGTTTCTCGACGAGTGCGCTCGCAGGATGGGAAGATAGTCCCGGATCGAATTTCCGGGACTTTTTTGCCCCTATTGACAAATATCTGAATTACTATATAGTGAAGAAGCTTTGCTTTGACAAGGAAGAGAGGAGTGTGTTATAGCCTCTTGACAAATAAAATTTATCTGTTATAATATATTTATAACAGTGAAACATCGGTGGCTTGCACTGAGCTTGCCGAAGTGGAAGAAAGACTATTTGGTTCTGTGGGTTCTTAAGGAATTTCTCTTAGGCTTAGGATGTTCTGGTTTCGGCTGGGGCACTCCTCGGAGAAATTCTAAATTTCTTACTGGTGTAAGATTTCAAAAATTTTTACACCCACAGAACCAAGGAGTGTTTCTCCGGTGAAAGTAACCAAAACCCCCGCGTAAGCGGGGGTTTTGGTTAAATGGTATCTGCGAACTATAAAAATGGCGGACTAAATGGCTGATGAAAATTCCCTGGGAGCGAAAATTCGAGGTCTCGGCAGGTAGGCAGGCAGGGGTTTGGTTTCGTAAGGAATTTTGAGTCCATTCGCCACTTTTATTTCGGTTCGCGATTTCGCCCTTGGCATTGTTAACGATCCGTCAGCAGGAGGAGGATATGCAACGGGCCGGGCTGTCGGATTCGATTTTTCCGACACGAATTCGACGGACATACTTTTTATAAAAAATAAGTTATTTTAAAAAAAGAAGTGGATTCCCGCCTCCGCGGGGATGACAAGTGCGAAGCGAAATATAAACTAAAACGCGCGGTCCTATTAATAGGACCGCGCGTTTTTCGTACCTCTTCCATATTCCATTTTTCATATTTCGTTTTTCGAGTCCGTTGGCCATTCGATCGGGCCGGTCACCCCCTCGACTTCATCAAACGTGGTCATGCCAGCGATGACCTTGAGAATGCCGTCCTCCTGCATGGTTGTCATGCCGTTTTCTCGGGCAAACTTGAGGAAGGTCTGTTCGCCTGCCATATTCGCGATCAATTCTTCAAGTCCAGGTTGCTTAGTAAAGAGCTCGTAGATGGCGACGCGCCCCTTGTATCCGGTATTGTTGCAGACATCGCATCCGATGGGAGCGAATAGAGTCGGCGTGTTATAAGTTGCGCGGTTGACGCGAGTGGGGAGCGCGGCGACAAACTGGTCAAACTTGCTCTTCAGATCGGCATCGAGCGGCATTGGTGTCTTGCAGTTAGTGCAGAGGCGGCGGATGAGTCGTTGCGCGATGACGAGCGTAAGTGCCGGTCCGATGGACTGCGGCTTCACGTTTAGATCGAGCAAGCGGGGGACGGCTCCCGCGGCAGAGTTGGTATGCAGTGTCGAGAAGACCAAATGTCCGGTGAGGGCCGCTTGGATGGCGATCTCTGCGGTTTCCTGGTCGCGTATTTCTCCGACCAGAATAACGTCAGGGTCTTGGCGCATTAATGAGCGAAGACCATTGGCAAAGGTGTATCCGCTTGCATTGTTGATCTGCGTCTGCTCGATTCCCTCGAGGTGATATTCGATTGGATCTTCAATGGTGATGATCTTTTCGGTCGGGTCCGCCTTTGCGCCGAGAAACGTATAGAGCGTGGTCGTCTTACCGGATCCGGTAGGCCCGGTATTGAGAATCATGCCATTGGGACGGTTAAGCTCGACATTGATGATCGCAAGGTCGTCCTCGCGCAACCCAAGCTGCGGGAGCGTGATCTTGATCGCATCAGGGTCGAGTAGGCGCATAACGGCGACTTCGCCAAACTGGGCAGGGGCGATGGCAACGCGGACCTCGACATCTTTCTGGGGAAAGCGGATGGTGAAGCGGCCATCCTGCGCTTCCTTGGTAACGTTTAGTTTCAAACTTGAAAGAAGTTTGATGCGGGTCAGGAGAAACGGATAAAAATCCTTCGTAAAGGTAAAAATATCATGGAGATTACCATCGATGCGTAGGCGTAGCTTTCCATCATGTTCACTTGGCTCAAGATGGATGTCAGATGCACGGGTGCCCATGGCACCGCGAGAAATGATCTCAAGCACTTCGCCTGCCTTACTGGGGGAGAACTCTTCTTCGCTAAGAACTTCTTTGAGACCAGCGATTGAATTGAGTCGATCAGCGAGTTCGATGACGCGCTGTTCGATCTGCACCTTGCCAGTGATCTTCTCGGTTTCCTTTGCGACATAGCGATAATAGCTCAAGGCATAGTCCATACTGGATGGACTGACGATATAATCGGTAACGGTATATCCCTTTGCAACAAGGTCATCCAGTGCTTGCTTTGTTTTTGCGCGGGTCGGATCCAGAGTGACAACGGCGAGCTGGTTCACCTTGCGCTCGATGGCAGCAACAGATGCTTCGCGGGCAGTCGTTTCGGGAATCACCGAAAGAGCCTCGATATTGATCGGGGTTTTTGTAAGGGTTATATACTTTTTATTGAGCGCAACGGCACGATGCTGCGCTTCGCGCTCCTGCGCTTCCTTTTTGATGCGATCTAACTTTTGGGTTAATGTTTCTTCCATATTTGGTTTGTCATTCCCGCCTCCGCGAGAATGACACTGCGTTGCTTGTATTATAGAGAATTTTGAGATTTCTTACGAGCCCCGTTAGAGACATCTATATATCTAAAATAAATTTTATTCTATAAGTATATGTAATGGAGGTTTATAACGGGGGGGCGAGGGCAATCAAAAAAGCCCTTGTGGACTTTTTGTGATGTTTACATTTCCTGCGTTTCGCGCGGGATTCTCGTGGAACCTTCCGGTTCGACGATTTTAAGATTTACGCGTGCGTGGTTTTTGACACCCACGATGCGAAGGAGGGAGCGGATCGCTTTTGCGGTGGATCCTTGTCGTCCGACGATCTGACCCATGTCGAGCGGGTTTACTCGCAAACTAAGGAGTACCCCCATCTCATCGACCTTGCGCTCGACTACTACCTCTTCAGGGTGATCGACGATTGACTTGACGAGAAACTCGAGGAATGCCTGGTCTTTTTCTTCCATGTCTCTGATTGCTGTTCGTATGCTACGTTCGTGCTATGCGACCTTTGAATTTTAAATATGGTATAAGTATACGGATTATCGAAAAATATTACAATAAAAAATCCTCCGCGCTGGGCGGAGGATTTTTTAAATGGAAATTATTCAGTAGGAGCTTCTTCGGCTGCTTCAACTGGTGCGTCTTCTACAGCTTCTTGTGCTGCGGCTGCAGCCTCTGCTTCGGCAGCTTTGGCAGCCTTGGCTTCTTCTGAGGCCTTTGCTTCAGCTTCGGCCTTGGCCTTTGCTGCAGCTTCAGCTGCCTTGCGCGGAGCATCTAATGCTTCCTGATGTGCCTTGATATCGTGTGAGGACTTTTTCTTGCCCTTAATAACGCCATCCTTCACAAAGATGTTGTGTACGGTGTCGGTCGGCTGGGCTCCTACACTGATCCAATAGGCTGCACGCTCCTTGTTTACGGAATGCGCTTTATCGCGCGGATTCCAGAATCCAAGGTCTTCAACATATTTCCCACCCATTTTTGATCGCTTTTCTGCGACTACGATGCGGAAGGTCGGCTGGTGCTTCTTCCCGATTCGATTTAACTTTATTGCTAACATAGTTGTAGTAGAATACTGAATAACCGGAAAAAATGCAAGGGCTAGGCGATATAATTGACCAAAAGCAAAGAATGTGGTAATTATGAATACAGCACGCAAAAACATGAACAAAAAGGGAGGTCGGTAGTATGGTACGAGAAACAATTTTAGTGGTAAGTGGAAAAAGTGAGATGGTCACAGGCGTGATCACGGCGCTAGGATGCAATGAGATTAATACGGCAGCCAATAGGGCGATTCGGGTAGTTGAGCGTTTCATTGGTGAGTTCGGACAGGGGATCCCTGTTGCTATCGTACATGAGGAGAATCCGGATACCGTGAGTGTACTTGCGGACAGGCTAAAGCGCGTCTGCGGCAGTACGCATGTCATCGTGATGTCGTCGAGGATTGGGTATCCGACTCGCGACGCCGATCGAGAATACGATGCGATCATCCCGTATAGCGAGGGGGCCTTGAGGGATATAGTAGAGTCCTTCCTGGATATAAAGGGGTAATGATACGGCGGGCTTTAGCCCGCTTTTTTGTTGACTAAGTATTTGAATGTGTGGTATTCCTAAGGCAGCTATTATTGTTACGAATAAAGGAGGGGCTATGCGAGCGAGTGTTCTGGTTGTCGGGGATGAAATCGTAAAGACGGGGGAAGGCGAGTTGTTTCACTGCCTTGCGGGGGATGCGTTCGAGCGGGTGTATCATGTTGGCTTTATAGATGCGTTCGAGCAGTACCGGGAGACAGCCGAGGACGGCTGGAGTATGGTCATCATCGACGGCGGTCTGAATGAAAATATTATGCAGCTGATGAATCAACTGCGCGATGTGAATGCAGACCAGCAGATCGTCGTGGTTGACAAAGGGTTCGCAGAGATCGTTGAGTTCTCTCGCGCAGGCATTATCGTCCCGCGTGATGGGGAGATCCTGTCGCGTGCATTGCGGGAGCTCGGAATGGGAGCCTCGGTATAATCGACTAGTAGGAAACCCTCGGTGGGTATACAAAAACGCCGGTCCAAGACCGGCGCTTTTTTTATTTGTCATACGACTTCGGGAGACCCGAACTGTACGGAGAGGAGTTTTGACGTGCCATCCTCATTCATGGTGACGCCATAGAGCACGTCGGCAACTTCCATGATCGTGCGGTTGTGGGTCACGACGATGAATTGTACCTTGTGCGCGAACTCCTTGATGAGATGAGCGAACCGTTCGGAGTTTCGTTCATCGAGTGGCGCGTCAATCTCATCGAGTACAAGAAATGGGGGAGGGCTGACGGATATGAGCGCAAAAAGCGCTGCGATCGAGACGAGACTCTTCTCTCCTCCCGAAAGGACATCAAGACTATTGATGCGCTTTTTTGGAAGGGATAGCTCGATCTCGATGCCTGCCTGGAGCGGCTCGTCATTCTGTCGAGATTCCTCCAGTTCGGATACTTCCCCGCTCAGTTCTTCGACGATATGCTCGATGCTGTGCGTTTTGATCTTCATCTTCGCCGATCCGCCACCGAACATCAAACGGAAGAAATGATTAAACTGGTCGTTAATGTCCTTGAACGCATTGTTGAATTTTCCGCTTACATCGCGCTTGAGTTCTTCGACAAGTTCGGCAAGGTCGACGGATGCCTTCTCAAGATCGGCCGACTGGGTGGTTAGGTGTGTATGATGTGCTTCTACCTCATTTGCCTCGGTGATAAGCGTTTCATCAACGTCTCCGATCGAAAGCAGTTCTGCACGAAGGCGGAATATCTGACGCTCCAAGTCTAAAAGATCCTGGTCGCTGAGTCCTTCGGTCGCGATAAGCATATCAAACTGTGATTCGGCGCGATCGTTGCGGATCCATTCCGATCGAAGATCATCGAGACGGATAGACAACTTTTCGTTTTCAAAGGCGAGGTGTTGGATGCGACTTTCGATGGCCCGGATTTCTTCCCGTTTTATTTCCTTGCGTCCGAAGGCTTCGCGGAAGCGACTGTTAAAATCTTCCAGTCCCTGTGAAAGGGATTCCTGTGTAGAGCGGACTGTGGCTAATTGCTCGTCGAGTTCGGCGAGTGACGTAAGGAGGGTTGTCTTTTCGCGTTCGATCTCTTCTTGTGCCGCGGAATAATCGGGCTTGGGAAGGTCGAGTTTCGGGGGATTGAGATAGGATTCGATCTTCGCAATAACTGATTTAATGGTTTGGGAAAGATGGGCAGAATCTTCAGAATCGGCGCTGGTATCGAGTGCGTGCTTGATCTGGCGGATGAGGGCGAGCATCTCGTCCTTGCGATAGACTACGCCCTGATCGGATGTCGTATCGGTTGAGAATTCAAGCTTTGCTTCAAGGCGCGCAATGTCCTTTTGTAGCTGAAATCGCTTAGTAAGTAATTCGGTTTCCTGCGCCTTGAGCGCTGATGTTTCCGTGTGCTGATCCTTAGTTGATTCGATTGTTGTGAGTGTATGCTCGAGTTCGGTCAATTCGTGTTGCTTTGCGCCGATACTATTCTGGAGATCGTGCAGTACGGAATTGTTCTGCCGCAGTGCGAATTTGAGAGCAATGGTTTTGGTTCCAAAGTACGTATTCTCGGACGCGATGAGCTCGTCCTGTTTTTGGTCACGGGTCTGGTACTTTGCGACCTGCCGCTTGAGCATGCGCAGACGGGGAGTGACTTCCTCGATCATGATCCGGACCTTTTCAAGATTATTAGCCGTATTCTTGAGCTTGCGCTCTGCCTCGAGCTTCTTGAGCTGATATTCCTTAAGTCCGAGAATCTCTTCGATCATAAATCGGCGCTCCTGGGGAGTGGCACGGACAAAAAGATCACTCGATCCTTGATTGATGATAGTGAGTCCACGGGTGCCGAGACGCGCGCGGGCAAAGAAATCGATGATATCCTTTGCGCGAACATCGGATTTGTTCAATGCGTAGGTCGAGTTGCCGTCGCGGGAGATTTCCCGACTGACGGATACTTCGTCAAAGTCGAGCGGAAAGAATTTCTCGCTGTTGTCGAAGTTGATGCTGACCTGTGCTATTCCGGAGCGTGCACGTTTTGGGGTGCCGGCGAAGATAAGATCCTCCGCTTTGGCTCCGCGAAGATTCTTCGCTTCCCGTTCGCCAAGGATCCACCGGATCGCATCGATGACGTTTGACTTGCCACTTCCGTTCGGTCCGACGATGGCAGTAATGCCGCCGGGGAATTCCAATACGGTCTTTTGTGCAAACGATTTAAATCCATTCAGTTCAAGTGATTTCAATAACATATCCATTCAAGAATACCAGGGAAAGGGGGATAAGGAAATAGGAAAATGAGCAAATGCTTGACTGAGTTGATAAATCGTTGCATACTACTGGCAGAATAATTTATCAATTGAGGAGAAGCTATTCGGTCGCGAAGTACGAGCGGGTATGCCATACATCGGGCTTCGATGGGTCGCCAAACTAAATAGAAAGGAGCTACATATGCAAACCAGTACCACATTGGACGGGTTCAGTATCGTAGTCGGCGGAGAGATTGCGGGAACGTTGTACTTCCTCGGCGTTGAGGTAGTAAGCGGCGCATACAACTTCCTGCTCTGTTCGAATGGGGAGGTGGACGGGCTCACGTATATTTGCGAGGGTGCTTTTGATGAGGTTGTTCGCCTTGTCGATCACCGGGGTGGCTCCGGGAATGTCTTTATCGGGAAGCGGGTCATCGGACGGAACCTCGGCCTTGAGGTGTTCGACGAGCAGATGCGGTTTGCAGGTGAGCTCGTCAGGCACCTGGAACACAAGATCGAAGCGCAGCAGCCCAAAAAGAAGTGATAGGCCTTGACCTACCAAAAGCCCCGTCGGCGCGACGGGGCTTTATCATAAGCGTATTATTCGGTTTCAAACTTCTTTAATGCATTTTTTGCGGCTTCGATCTCCGCCTCCTGCTTGGAAAATCCCTTTCCTCGGGCGGCGAATTCTTCTCCGAAGTAGACACCGATCTCGAATATCTTGTTATGGTCAGGGCCTTCTTCGCTCAGTACGACATAGCGCGGGGTCAGCTTGTATCGTTCCTGTACGATTTCCTGCAAATGACTCTTGGGATCCTTGTGTAGCTTCTTCTCGACGATCTCGTCGGAATGAGTGAGAACATGTTCGGTTATGAACGCTGCTACAGGCGTATAGCCCTGGTCGAGATAAATTGCACCGATCAATGATTCGAATGCGTTGGCGAGGATAACTTCCTTGGCGCGCGCAGTGTCCTTTGCCTCGCCGCGGGAGAGGAGGATAGATCCGTGCATCTTGATGCTATCGGCAATACGGGCAAGGATCTGATAATTTACGAGTGCCGCGCGGATACTGGTCAATTCTCCCTCGGGAGAGTTGGGGTAGGCATGGAACAGGTGTTCGGTCACGACGAGCTCCAATACGGCATCGCCTAAAAACTCAAGCCGTTCGTTGTGCGGAACGCCCCATTTTGGATTTTCGTTGAGATAGGAACGGTGAGTAAGAGCTTCTTTAAGGAGGTCGAGATTTTTAAATTGAATCCCGATTGTTTGCTGTAGTTTTTCAAACTGATTCATGATTAAACCATTGTTCAATTACGCATTACGGATTGCGAATTGAAATTCGTAATACGTAATCCGCAATAAAGCAATAAATAATGTATTGATATTACGGTAAGTTGTTTACTCGGCTGCCGGATCCTGCTCGGGTGTTGACGCGGATTCCTGGACAGGGTGCATTTCTTTGAATACGGTGCCAAGTACGCCGTTGATGAACTTGCCGGAATTCGGGCCACCAAAATTCTTCGCAAGCTCGATGGCTTCGTTGATAGCAACCTTCTCGGGAATCTCGTCGTGATCAGCAAAAAGCAGTTCATATAATCCGATACGGAGTACGTTGCGATCGATGACCGGAATCTGATCAATCGGCCACTGCGGAGCTGCTCGGCGAATGATATCGTCGATCTCGGTCATGTGAGAGATGATGCCATTGATAAGCTTCCATGCAAATTCAGGCTCATCGATGCCTGCGCCGAATTCGGTAAGGTTTCGTTCGATGACCGTGGTTAATTCTTCTTTCTGTTTATAAAAATCCCATTCGTACAATGACTGTAATATGATAGACCGAATTAAGTGTCGTGTTGCCATAAAATGTGCTATCGCCATGCGCGGCCGACGAACTGCTGCGTTGAGGAGCTTCGGTACTGCGGTCGTCGTACCGGTAAGTACGCCTTTCTTGTACCGTCTCCGCGCCTTGCATTTCATTCGGCGGCACATGCCGCTGATATCTATCTCTTTAGTATAGAATAAAATTGCCGACAGCAAAAGCAATCGGCAATAATATTATTTCGTTGCTTCTTTTTTGACGCGCAATCGAGGAGCCTTTACGACAGATCCCTTGTAGCTTCCGCAGTTTCCGCACATACGGTGCGGCATAACAGGGGCCTGGCAGCTCGGGCAGACTGCGATCTGGCTCGGCTTAAGGGCTAAGTGTGATCGTCGTCGTCCAACTTTTGATTTAGTGTGATGTTTTACTGGTACTCCACCCATAGTGATTGAACTCTAGTGAATAAATGAGCCCTTAGGCCCGTATCTAGAGAATAATAGGGAAATAAAGGGCAAATGTCAAATAAAACTGCCCGCGCAAGGCGAGCAGTGAGAAAACGATAAGGAAGATTACGCCCCAGTACCACTTTTGGATTCGTAGCCGGCTCCATCCAGCCTGGATAGGGAATAGAAATCGCAACGCGACTTTCCCCAGATCATGGCCCAGAATAGTGTAGTAGAGGCCCAGCCGGCAATCGTGAACACTTTGGTATTGGGCGTGGACATGGCGATGAGAAAAGTGGTCCATGCCAGTAAGAGTGGCCATTTGGGGGCTATGACCCATTGGCCATATCCCCAAGGGGAATGTCCCTCATCGCAGCCGACCTCGCAGAACCCGCGAGCGGCGAGTCGAATCAGGATCCACATACAGGAAACGACTGTTACGGTGTGTAGTAGAATGAAAACGAAGCGCATGACGGCTACCTCCTTAATACGATAGAGAAATTTCTGCTTGTACGATACGGGAGATTGACATAAAAAACAAGACTCCTGTGTGGGTGCAACTTTTTGTTTCCCATCTCCTATGATAGGATAAAACCAATGAACGGGAACCCGATGGAACAAAAGAAAGGAGAGCAAGATTTTCAGATCGACACGTTGTTGCGACCGGATAATTGGGATTCCTATATAGGACAGGAGCGTATTAAGGCGAACGTGAAGATCATGATCGAGGCCGCGCAAAAGCGCGGGGAGCGACCTGATCACCTACTCTTCTATGGCCCGCAGGGGCTAGGCAAGACGACGATCGCGAATCTGATCGCAAAGGAAATGGGTGCGCAGTTACGTATTACTTCGGGTGTAAACCTGGAAAAGACGGGAGACCTAGTGTCGACGCTTGCGAATCTCGAAGAAGGGGATATTTTGTTCGTTGATGAAGCACACCGCATCAACCGAACAATCGAGGAAATTCTCTACCCGGCGATGGAGAGTAGAAAGCTTCATATGATGGTAGGGAAGGGGCCGGCGGCACGGCAGCTGACGCTCGACTTGCCGGCATTCACGCTGATCGCAGCGACAACGCGCGTAAATTTGTTGTCCGCTCCGCTCCGCTCCCGTTTTGGCGCGATCTTCAGTATGGACTATTATGAGCAGGCGCATATCGAAGAGATTATCCGTCGATCGGCGGGGATTCTCGGATTACAGATCGAAAGTGGTGCGGTTGCGTCGATTGCTCGTGCTGCGCGTTTTACGCCGCGAACGGCAAACCGGTTACTCAAGCGTGTGCGCGATTATGCCCAGGTGCACAACATGGCGACGATCGGGGAGGAGGCGGTCTACGACACGCTCGAGATGCTGGAGATCGATGAACTTGGCCTGGAGAAATGGGATAGAAAGTTACTGGAAAGCATCATTAAGAAGTTTAAAGGAGGTCCAGTTGGTCTCAATACACTAGTTGCCATTCTAGGTGAGGATAAAGGGACGGTTGAGGAGATCTATGAACCCTTCCTTATTAAGATGGGATTGTTGCAGAAGACGCCATCAGGACGTGTGGTCACCGACGAGGCGTATGATCATTTGAATTTAAGACAGTTTAAGGTACAATGACCACTACACGATTATGAGTTATTTATTCAATACCTATCTATATATACCGTTATACAACGCATTGATCTATCTCTACGACAAGGCGTCGTGGGGAGACTTAGGCATTGCGATCATCGTATTGACGATACTGGTCCGTATCGTACTCTATCCGTTCTTCTACAAAGGGGCGAAGGATCAGGCGATCATGCAAAAGATCGCACCGAAGCTCAAGGAGATTCAAACGAAGCTTAAGGATGACAAACAGAAGCAGGTTGAGCAGATGATGGCGCTCTATAAGGAGCATAAGGTAAATCCGTTTTCCGCATTCTTCCTATTATTGGTAGTGCAGTTGCCGATCCTATTCGCAATGTTCAAAGTGTTTACGACGGGGCTTAAGACAATGCCTCAGGATATTCTCTATGCATTTGTCCCACACGTTGAAACATTAAATTATTCGTTCTTGGGCATCATGGACCTTTCTCAAAAGAATATGCTCTTGATCGTATTGACCGCAGTTGCGCAATATTATCAGGCGAAGTTGACCTTGCCTAAAAGTAACAAGGCATTCAAAGATCTTGAAATGGCGGAAATGATGGGGAGGCAGATGATGTATATGGGGCCAATATTGACGGTGGTCGTATTACTCGCCATGCCATCGGCGATCGCATTGTACTGGCTGACAACAACCTTGTTTTCTATCGGACAACAGGTCATAATCAACAAAAAGATAAACATCGTTAAGGATCATGGAAAACTCACTGTCGCTGAATGATACAATCAAAGCATTGATCGAAAAGATGGGATTTCGGGACTACTCTGTCAGTTACGATGAAGAGAAGCGGAGATTCAGCATTCTGATCGAAGATGGAAAGTTTCTGGAAAAGAATCTGCAGGGATTTATTGCCGACCTTAACTACCTGGTAAAGTTGATCACGAAAAAGTATGACTGGGAGCCGGTGATGCTCGACGTGAACAACTATCGCCGACAGCGCGAAGATCTGATCGTCGAGCTGGCAAAGGCGGCGGCCCGCAAGGTTGCGGCAACGCAGACCGAGATATCGCTTCCGCCGATGAATGCATATGAGCGACGTTTGATCCATGCCGAGCTCGCAGAGCGTCCCGATCTCAAGACTGAAAGCAAGGGAGAAGGAAAGGAGCGCGCGGTAGTGATTAAGCCATTATGAAAAAAAACGCCTCTGGGCGTTTTTTTGTTTGACAGGGAGGTTAGGTATGGTATTTACTGGACTCAGAACAATACAAGGTAAAACACAGGGGGTGCATAATGGATACCAAGCAAAGGATATCAAATTATTCGATGCTACTGGGGATGTGCGTGGTAGGAAACTCCGGCAAGTGGCGGGATGAGGTTTGTCATCTCGATTTCGACACTGCGGTTGAGCAGTATCGGGTGTTCAAGAAGGCGGGATACAGGGATGTATCGCTGGTCCCGACCTATTTCGTGATGGATGTGTACGGGGAGTATCACGTGGTGACCGCAGGGAACCCCATTGCAGTTGCTGAGCATCCGATTCCGGCGCGGTATTCGCGCGCCGACCTCAATCCTGGAATATCGGTATATGACTACGACAGAGACGTACTCAAGCGGGGAATATCCTTCGTAGAAGGGCTGATTTCTGTGGCTGTTTCTTTACTCCTCTTCGGTGGATCGATTGCAGCGTTCATGCGGATCTTGAGGTGGCTGGTAGGACCACTCGAACTGGGCTACGGACTGTTGGTTTGCGTATTGGTACTTACCGGCTTCGCCATGATTGTAAGAAGGTGGTTTTGTCTGTGTCTGCAGGTAGGGGAATGGTTCGTGGGGCATAGCGAAAAGTGAAAGCGGGTGAACCTCGCATAAGGCAAGGGGCTATCGAAAGGCGGCCTCTTTTTTTGTTGACAAAAATAGTAAAAATATATTAGATAAGAAACAGTACTAACAAAACAGAGAAAAGGAGGATACGTGAATAACATGTTGGAGGCAAAGGCTCAGGGCGGAGGCAAGGTATATTTGAATATCTCGGAAGATACATGCATGAGGTTTGGCTTCAAGCATGGTCAGCGCATTATCGATCCGCATTATGACAAGGGTGTCGTCATGGGGGTTGCGCCTGCAGAGCCGGGAGCGTCGGATGTGCTCTGGTTCGCGTTCGACTGCGATGAAGGCGAGATTCGTTACTGGGATGAGCACGTGGATCTCGTACAGGAAGGGTTTAAGCGCATCGATCTCACAACCGAAGAAGTACTCAACGAGACGGTAGTGTGCTTTCGGGTGACTGCCACAACGAACGGAAAGGCGGAGTCAGTGATCGTGCGCGACGTGGTGGTCGCTGCGGCACAGGGGAAGGTGTTTCTCCGGGCAGGGCATAAGGAGTTCATGACGAATCCGGTCATGGTGCTTTTCGATAAGAGTGGTGATCGCGGCGATGTGTTCGGGGACAAGTTTATCGAGACGGCGGAGGTGCATGGTGCGCCGATTCCTTCGCGGTATTCGCGCGCCGACCTTTATCCCGGTATTACGGTTAAAGCCTACGATCGTGACGTCCTCAAGCGCAGAGTAACCTGGGTACAGGTTGTAGTCGTAATGCTCGTTGCGCTTGTGATTATGGCAGCAGGCATGGGGATGGCGGCGGCTCTGGTGATCGTATTGAGTAGGTTCTTTGATCCGTTATTTGCTAGCCTGGGCCTGTTCGTAGCGGTTAGCATACTGCTCCTGAGTAAAAAAGATCAGACGCTAATAATGGCCTGCGGCATGTGGGTTGCGGGCATCCAGGAAGGCGATTAGAACGGTATGAAGCCGCGCGTACAAACGCGCGGCTTTTTTGTTGTTGACAAAAAAGCAGAAAAAAGTGTTAACTAATACCAGTTATTTAAACGCAACACAAAAATACGCACGGGAGGAGCTATGGGAGAATGGTTACCGGGAGCCGCGATAGGTTCGAGTTTCGAGCATTGTTTGGAAGTATGCGCCTGTACGAACGGAAAGGCGGAACGCGTGGTGGTAATCGATGATGTGGCTGTCGCAGCCGAGCAGGGTAGGGTGTTCCTACGCGCTGGGCATACGATGTTCTATGTCGAACCGGTCATGCTTTTCCTGAACAATTGGGGAGAGTATTTTGTGGAAACTAGCGACGGCAAGGTGGATATCGGTAGGGTTTATGAGGGAGTGGTCCCGTCTCGGTACCACCGGGCGGATATATGGCCCGGCATCAAGGTGCGTATCTATGATCGGGATGTGCTGAAGCGTAAACGCGCAACTCAGGCAGAGAATTTCTGCGTGGTATTTCTGGAAATGGCACTCGCAGCGTTAACGGTCTTCCCGGCCGTCCAGGCCGTGATGAATGTAGGGGAGATGCTTCACGTGGGAATCGGAGCGAGGAGCCTCATGGTCGTTGCGATCGGAATGCTTATGCGCAAGCCCGCATTGCGCTGGATGGAAGATGTCGACAGGAGAGTAGAAAGGTTCATGGGCATCCCCTCGATCGAAGAGTGGAAAGCCAACTAAAAACGACAAAAACCGGGCACCCAAGGCGCCCGGCTTTTTTGCATATGAATTTGCACCCGACTGCAAACTGTAAAAATAGAGATCAGATAAGTGAAGAAAATTTCCCCCGTATTCTTTCGCGAGCTGTAAAAAAGCGATCAGAATGAACGCAAAAAATTCCCACAGAATCCGAGGTGCGGGGACCCGTTGAAAAACGGGCGCACCCTCGGACTTCGTAAGAAATTTTTAAGGTTATTCCGATTTTTTATTTTGCTCGCAGGCTTTTTGGTGCTTTTTCCAGAAAAAGCACAAGAAACATTTCTTTCAAATAGAAGTGGATTTAGTCTATTTCGTAATAATTTATTTTTCTAAACCTAGAAATTTTTAAAATGCCTTACGGCATTTTAAAGTTCTCCCCAGTTATCTCCAATCTCCACATTGACGGTCAAAGGAACTTTGAGTGTATAGATTGATTCGAGAACACTCTTTATTTCTTCGACAATCTTTGGCAATCGATCAGTGTCCTTGATTTCAAACACCAATTCATCGTGAACGGTGAGGAGCATTTTTACGTCAGTACCCCAAAGATTTTCGGCGGAAAGATATTCCTTTATCTTAACCATGGAAGACTTAATGATATCCGCTCCGACGCTTTGAATAGGGAAGTTGATGGCCATGCGCTCTGCTTCGGATTGGAGCATTTTGTTGAATGATGTGATTTCGGGAAGTGGACGTATGCGTCCGTTGATATTTTCAACAAATCCCTGCTCCCGCACCTTCGCAAGGATGGTGTCTTGCCATTGCTTGATGGTTGAGAAGTCCTTGAAATATTCATCAATGAATTGCTTAGCCTCCTTGGGCGTAAGACCACTTTGTTGGGCAAGTGCTCGTGCACCCATGCCATAAATAACCCCAAAATTAAGTGTCTTGGCGACCTTGCGCATTGTTGGGGTCACATCATTAAGCGAGACATTATAGATCTTACTCGCGGTGATCTGATGGATGTCGGAATTGCTCTTGAACGCGCGCATCATTTCCGGGTCTTCCGTTAATGAAGCAAGAATGCGCAACTCGATCTGAGAATAATCGAGCGAGACAAGTTTGTATCCTCTTTGCGAGACAAAGATCTCGCGCACTGAGGGAGGAATATTCTGCAGGTTCGGGTTTTCGCACGTAATGCGACCCGTTGCCGCCTTCATTTGGACGAATGTGGGATGGATTCGACCGTCGCCACCTTGTGCTACTTCTACCGAAGGGTCGGTCATGCGCTTGATCGGCTCAAGATAGGTCGATTTCAACTTGAAGAGTTCTCGATATTTAAGCAGAAGGTCGACAAACGGTACAGTATCGCGGAAGGGTTCGATCTTGTCGATATTAGTAGACTTGATCTTAAGTCCATAGTTCGTTTTAAGGATTGTAAGGATCTGCTTCGGTGAGTTTGGATTGAATACCTGTCCGGCTTCCGCATAAAGTTCTTTGGTTAGTGCGTCAATATCGCGATTGAGAACAACTTCTTTTTCCGTAAGACGGGTACGGTCGACCATGATGCCCCACTGCTTCATTTCTTCAAGAATGGGGACGAGCGGGCGCTCGACATCCTCGAGAAGCTCTTTGGAAAGCGTCTGCTGGTTGTCCAAGAAGGAGAGTTGTCCTTGAGTCTCTCGTGCATCGGGTCTTGTGCCTCGTATCGCATGTTCTCCCGGAGTGAGCCTTTTAATAATGGAATTAAATCCAAGATCCTTTAAATACGAGATGATCGTTTCGATGGGGAATTGCGTATATTCGATTTCAGAAATGTCGGTGATGGCAAGCGGCGCATCGCGGCGAATAGTCGCTAGATGTTTTGAAAGTAGAGCGATATCTTCGTGCTCGATAAGCTTTTTATAGGAAAGCATTTTTTTATCCGTGGCGTCGGATGACTTGATTGCGGAAAAAAATGATTCAATGGTGCCGAATTGTTTAATGATGGCCAGTGCGGTAACTTCGCCAACCTTCGGAACTCCCGGAATATTGTCGGACGTATCTCCGGTTAGCCCCTTGTAGTCGACAAAAAGAGACGGAGAAAATCCATACCGTTCTTCAAATGCGATCTGATCATAGGTGATCGTCTCGCTGATGCCTTGTTTGAGCGTTTCGACGACAACCCGCTTGTCGTCGATCAGTTGGAACATATCCTTATCGCCGGTCAAGATGACGATTTGAATATCCTTTTCATGCTTAAATAGTTCGATCGCGGTACCGATGAGATCGTCCCCCTCAAAGCCGGGAATCTCGTATGTTTTTACGCCAAAGGTGTCGAAGAGGTTGTGCGCTTCAATAATCTGTGCCACAAGTCCGTCATCGGCTTTAGGGCGGTGTGCTTTGTATTGGTCATACAACTCCTTGCGAAACGTAGGTTCCGGACGGTCAAAGAATGCTACGGCATATTCGGGGTGTTCTTCCTTGAATATCTTGATCAGAACATTGGAAAGGCCATAGAGCGCTCCACTCGGACGCCCATCGGGCGTGGTAAGATTGGGGATGGCGTGAAATGCCCGATGGATGAGCGCATTCGCATCAATAAGCAATAACTTCTTCATGTGCATAGTATAACATAGAGTCGTCGTTCCCTCCCGTATTGTCATTCCAGACTTAACCCTCGGCGTTGCTAGTGATCCGTCAGACGACGGAGAGCGTGCAACGTGCCGGGATACTCGAAGTGCGTAAGGTTTCTGCGCTTCAAGTGATCCGGAATCCAGAGTCTGAACACTTAAACACCATCATTGCAGAAAACTCTGGATCCCGGCATTCGCCGGGATGACACCAGCCCTCCTCACATTGTTTGGTACGTGATATACTAACAAGATGAAATCAAATCGCGGATTTTCATTATTGGAAACTCTCCTATATCTCGGGATTTTTGCTATCGTAGGCGGTTCGCTGTTCGGTATCCTTACTAATGTTGTAAGGATGACGACACGGGAAATATCGGGAGATGAAATCGCGGGGCAGTTGCAGTTTACGATAGGAACCATTACACGACTAGTACGAGAATCATCGGCAATAGAGATGGCGACAAGCACGGCGACAACGACCATTAAGCTAAGAATGACAAATAGTATGCAGGATCCCACATGCATTTCGCTGGTTGGCGGGGTATTGAAGCTTGCGCAAGGCCCCGATCCGTTTCAACCGCAAAATTGTACTGCAACGACCACGGATATTACGACCAGTAAGGTTGTTGTAGATAGTGCGTTGTTTAAGCGCCTGGAATTTCCGGGCGGGCACGATCAGATCGCGATCGATCTGCAGATTTCCAATACGGGAATAGGGACAAATAAGATATCACGAGCGCTGCGCTCGGGCGTTTCCCGCGCATCTGCGGCAACATTTGACGCAGACCTGCTTCCCAATGCCGATGCGGTATATGAAGTGGGGTCATCCATTCCCGGAGGAAAACGATGGAAGAACGCTGCATTTTCTGGCAACCTTACCGTTGCAGGGAATATGGGGGTTGGAGTGACTAATCCAGGGACAAAACTGACCCTCTCGGGAGGAGACGATGCGGCTAGTACGGGAATATTGCAATTGATAACCGCAGGCGGAACAAATCTTAAGTTGGGAGGTAATACGACATATAGTTGGATACAAAGTCACGCTACGAAGCCATTGTACATCAATCAATTGGGGAATAATGTGGTTCTTAACTTAGGCGCAGGGAATGTAGGTATTGGTACGGCGGGGCCGACGTATAAGCTACAGGTGAATGGCAATGCGGCAAATACGACCGGCGTATGGGCGGTTGCGTCGGATGAACGACTAAAGCGTGACATACTACCGATCGAAGGGGCATTGCAGATGGTCACGGCGCTGCAGGGAGTGGGATTTAATTGGAGGGACGACATAAAAAACGAGCAGTTTGGACAGGTTATGGGCTTTATCGCGCAAGATGTCGAAAGGGTGTTGCCGCAATGGGTAAAGACCGATGCGGATGGATATAAACGCATCGAAGCAATCGGCATAGATGCATTGCTTGTAGAAGCGATCAAAGAGCAACAACAGCAGATACTGAATCAGAAAAAGGAAATAGAGGTACTTAAAGAAATGATGATGCAGATACAGAATAGATAAGGAAAAACCCGCCCGTCAGCTGACGGGCGGGTTTTTAATTATAAGAAGTAATATGATATAGTAAGGGTACTACAAGTCAAATATACATATGAAAATACATGACATTGCAATAAAAATAATCCAGGATTCGCGAGGGCAAGATACGCTCGAGGCGACGATTTCCTGGGATAATAATGGACAGGTCATGTCCGCAAGTGCAAGTGCTCCGAGTGGGAAGAGTACAGGGACACACGAAGCATTCGTACTTGAGCCATCAAAAGCATTGGCGATGTTCGATACCACCAAGCAGGACATTCTTACTAAGGAGTTTGCAAGTCAAAAAGAATTCGATGATTTTTTGATCGCGATCGACGGCACTGAGAACAAGGGGCGATTGGGAGGAAATCTTATTTTGGTGTTGTCGCTGGCTTTTGCGCGCATAAAGGCGCAGGAAGAGGGGAAGGAATTATTTCGCTATATCCGAGACATTAGCGGATTGGAGATCGTCGGCAATCGCATGGTGCGATACCCGATCTTTAACGTGATCAACGGAGGAGCGCATGCAGAAAATCAGCTAGACTTCCAGGAATTTCAGGTTATTCCAATGGGAGAAGGTTTTGCAGAAGCACTGCGCGTCGGTAAGGAATTTTATGAAAAGCTAGGCGAAGCAATACGGCAGAAGTTTGGAGAAGAACATGTGACGCTGGGAGATGAAGCAGGATACTCCGCGCCATTTACAAGTAACGAAGAAGCGATTGCGCTGATGAAGTCGGTTATTGCGGCAGGAAACTTTCCATTGCGCATCGGCCTTGATGTTGCGGCAACGGGATTCTTCCAGGACGGAGGATATATGGTAGAAGGCAGACGCCTTTCATCACAGGAGTTGTTGGGCATGTATTACGACCTGATCTATCGATACAACATATTGTCGCTCGAGGATCCATTCGAAGAAGAGGCATTCGAGGACTTCAAGACGCTGTATCAGCGATTAAACCAAGGGAACTTGGACACGATGCTGATAACCGATGATCTTACGACAACGAATCCAAAAAGATTCGAACATGCGATAACGGAACAGGTAGGCAATACGATTCTGGTAAAGTTGAACCAGATTGGCTCATTGTCTGAAACATTACGTGTCGTGCGTATGGCATATAGCAATAATTGGAAGGTCATTATATCGCACCGCAGTGGCGAGACGATGGATGATTTTATTGCCGATCTCGCAGTTGCCGTCGGTGCATGGGGATTGAAGTCTGGTGCGCCGGGCAAGTCGGAGCGATTGGTTAAGTACGAACGCGTCATTGCGATCGAAGAAAAAATAAAACAAGGAAAATAACAAAAGAGGCGCAAGCCTCTTTTGTTATGTTTACCTAATTATTTTTGTGATATACTAAATACATATGCAGACAAAGAATATCATTCATCTGTCAGGAGTCGCAATTGCGATCATACTATCGTTGGTCATTGCGCAAGAGGGATTCGCATGGACGAGTCCAACGAGCAACCCACCGATAAGCACACCGGCAATAGCGGTATCAGGAAGCAGTGTCGGTATTGGTACTGTAAACCCGCAAGAAAAACTCGAAGTCATCGGAAACATTCGATTTCCGGATAACACTGCATGGACGCTGACCAAGCGTGCAGACAATGTACAACCCTTGATTCGCACATCTCGTACGGATAATTCTCAGGTGGGGTTATTTCAAATCAATGGATGGGGAGACTATTCTTTTGACCGCTCACTCGGCATCGGCTATGACCTCGCAGGAGGGACTATGGGGGCAGGTAATGTATTCATTGCTGGACGACAGACGATCGGCACCGCAACGCCTGACGCAAACTATCGCCTCACCACCAGCGGTGGCGGTATTAAGGCAGAAAACAACAGCGCAACCCAGCCTGCCGGCTATTTCAATAATGCAGGCGGAGGCCCTGCCATTACCGTCGGCACGGGAGGTCTTACGTTG